>Ga0209417_1000452_pt1 | contig 98243 bp, 81 predicted proteins | sample RifGroF2_FD_184002 | JGI IMG/M metagenome (GOLD analysis project Ga0209417, IMG submission 184002) | Groundwater microbial communities from Rifle, Colorado, USA - Groundwater F2 (SPAdes) (version 2) | ecosystem: Environmental > Aquatic > Deep subsurface > Groundwater | place: Rifle, Colorado... | reverse complement strand
GTGGGGGGGGGGGGGGTATGCTGGAGTCGCTACTATCAGTGTATATCAAATGAATCCGGGGTTTTATTATAAGGCCGTTATTGGAAATAATGGTGGATTGGGGAATTATATAAAAATGCATGAAAGTGGTCACGCCCTTTGGGGAGGTGAGCATGAGAATACTACGCCTTCACCAGTCATTTATCGTCGGGGCTATTTGGGAACTGATGCCACATGGGGGCAATATGCCACTGTGATGGCTCAAGGGAACTTTGGCGGAGGAATCCGTCTTTATAGGTTCTCTGCGCCCAATGCAAGTTGGTATTCTGCCGCTTTTGACCACACATTTTCTCCAGTCGGCACTGCTGATCGCGATATGTGTCGTAGGATCACGGAGGAGTGGAACAGACCTGGGATTGTTCAGGTGGTGGATCTTACTCCAGCAACGCCGGTCATCTCTGCAGACGGTCCGACGACCTTCTGTCAAGGAGGTTCGGTTACACTGAGCGTGAACACCCCGGAAACGGGGGTAACCTACCATTGGTCTAACAACGCCACAGGTAATGCCATTACGGTGACCACAGCAGGAAGTTATTCTTGTTTTGGTCAGTCCTCCAGTACATGTACTGGAGGGACGAGTAATATAATCACTGTTGTTGTGAACCCCTTGGTCGTTGTTACGACTCAGCCGACTTCGGTTACTGTTCTGCAAGGGCAACCTTTTACCTTAACTTGTGCTGGAAGCAATGTCATTAGCTATCAGTGGTATCACGGAACAACTGCTATTTCGGGCGCCACAAGCGCCAGTTATAGTGTTTCAGTGGCTACTTTGGCAGATGCCGGTTCGTATTATTGCGAGTTAACTAATGGTTGTGGAAGCGTTAATACAAACACCGTGACAGTTACTGTCACACCGTTGATGTTAACAATTGATCCGCAAAGTGTAACCGTGAGCGCAAGCTCCGGGAACACGTCCTTTGTAATCACTTCCAATGAAAGTTGGAGTATCGTTACGAGCGATCCATTGGTTATTGCTACGCCTTCGAGTGGTGCAGGAAACTCAACAATAAATGTTTCATATCCCGCCATTAATACAATGGCTGGCGAGACTTATACTGTTACTGTAACAAGTAACAGCAATATTGTTGAAACCTTCACGATAAACCAGGACGGAGTGAGCGCATTTATTACGCTGACTCCGGACAATGCAAACGTACCAGCAACCGCTGGCAGTCTTCAGTTTTCTGTTGATTGTCCCAGCGATTTGATTTGGGATGTGACGGGGCTTGCTTCATGGTTGTCTGCTGCGCCTTTATCTGGAATGGGACCGGGAACTGTGACCCTCAATTATGAGGCAAATACAGATCCTACCTCCAGATCAGATGACTTTAGCGTTTCTGGTTCAGGAGCGACAGATGTTTTCTCGATCACCCAGGTTGGACAAGGTGCGCCACTTCAAGTTACTACTTCAGCTTCGGCCACAGTAGTTACCTTAGGAGCATCATCTCAACTCTTTGCATCGCCTGCGGGTGGTACAGGAAACTATACCTTTCTTTGGACAGGTCCCGGAGGTTTTAGTTCAACAGAACAAAATCCCGTTGTGACCCCTCCTCTGGAAGGAGAGAACCTGTATCACGTGGAAGTAAGTGATGGTGAGACAAGTGCGGGTTCGGATGAAATAATCGAGGCATACGAAGTTTCATTTTATTTGGAGGCAACTCCTATGAACGGAACAACGGATGATGAATTCTTATTTCATTCGGAAATCATACAAAATCCCAACGACCCAAGAACCGTTGACTATCATTCAATTGAGTTTGGTGATGGTGATATGTTCGAGGGATCAGGAAGTATTGTTGAAACCTCTCACCAGTATTTGCTTGCTGGTATATACGACGTTGAACAATCATATGTTCTTTCTGACGGAAGTACCGACAGCAAAACAAATCTCAATTTCATTGGCGTTATAACCGATGTCAGGGAGACGGAACCAGATAACTTCAAAATTTATCCAAATCCGACTTCCGGTTCAGTATTTATTAATGCAGGAAAGTCAGTCGAAAGACTGAGCGTTATAAATATGACGGGAAGTGAGGTGATCCATCAGGAGAACCTCGGGGAAAACGCTCGGATTGACTTGAGCACGCTTCCTTCTGGATTATACTTCGTTCGAATTTATGTGGACGGGGTATTCACTACTCAAAAGGTAGTGAAGGAATAACCCATCCCAACCCTCCCTTTACTCAAAGGGAAGGAGCTTCCTCAGGGGAGACCCCGGTCTCCGTACTGATTCTAAATTCTGACATTATATCGCTAACTATCTTCGGATAAGATGCGGTTAATGAAAATATGTCAGATGAGCGTCGGGTTTTATAACTCGGCGCTTTTTTTCGTGTAAAAAAGCTTCCCCCGCTTTGGAATATTGAGAACAAAATCTCCCCTGGACATTGATCGCTCTTTTGACCCCTCTTTCTCCTCGGCTCCGCTCGGAATAAGAAAAGAGGGAAGCGGAGTGGGGAGATTTATTCTCAATTTCTAATCTTTACTTTTTTCTGTAACTAACTGTTGTTAAAGCTTAAGAGTTATTTGGGTGCAGTCGGCTAAAGCCAGACTGCAATGGATGGATTCTATGAAGTATTGTTCATTAACTCTGAATGTGCTAATTGGACATTCCTTGCAGTCCGGATTTATCCGACTGCCCTACATTCGGAATCTATTCTCAATTTCTAATCTTTACTTTTTTCTGTAACTAACAGTTCTTAAAGCTTAAGAGTTATTTGGGGGCAGTCGGCTAAAGCCAGGCTGCAATGGATGGATTCTATGAAGTTTTGTTCATTTACTCTGAGAAACTGTCTAAATTTTGTTTTAAGGCTCCGTTAGGAGCAAAATATGGGTAGAATAATCATCTTGATAGTTTATTTCGTCCCGGATGGGACGATACAATCTCAGTTATATTCCGTTTTCTACCCATATACTTTCCCTACGGGAAAAATTTAGACAGTTTCTGAATGTGCTAATTGGACATTCCTTGTAGTCTGGATTTATCCGACTGCCCTACATTCAGAATCTATTCTCAATTTCTAATCTTTACTTTTTTCTGTAACTAACTGTTGTTAAAGCATAAGAGTTATTTGGGTGCAGTCGGCTAAAGCCAGACTGCAATGGATGGATTCTATGAAGTATTGTTCATTAACTCTGAATGTGCTAATTGGACATTCCTTGCAGTCCGGATTTATCCGACTGCAAGTCGGGAATTTCAATAAAAATCTTCCTTTTCTGGGTACCTTAGAAAAGTGTATTTTTAGGTGAAATTTTCTGGCACAATAAAATCCCTCCACAAAATGGTAGCTTACCAGGTTACAATGAATGGGTTCGTTAATAGGAAGATAGCAGGTTATTTTATTTTGATGTTCAGAAAATACCGCGAACCTTTTAATACGCCTGTTTTTAGCAGTATATTATTTTGCACCAACTCCTGTAAATCTCGTGTTGCCGTTGAAGCTGAGGTTTTTGCTATCCTTTGATAATTATCAGCGCTTAATCCTCCTTTAAAGCCTGTATGCCCGGCTTCAAAAAGACGTTTGACGACCCTCATCTGTCGCTCATTAAGCAAAGATGAGAAACGATCAAAAAATCTCGTTTTTTCGATCAGGAATTCAATCTGATTTAAAGTATCCTGTTGGGCATCCAAAATTGTTTGGCCAAAATACACAAGCCAGTCTGTAATTTCTAAGTTCGTATTGCTCTTTTCCAGTGATTGATAGTAGTCCTTTTTACGTATTTCTATCGCATGTGAAAGGGAAATTAATGAAGGCTGCTTTAAGCTCATGGCAATTGATTTCTCAGCAATAGCCCGCCCAATGCGCCCATTTCCATCTTCAAAAGGATGTATGCTGACAAAATACAAGTGGGCAATACCGGCTTTTGCAAGAGGGAAAAGTTTTGATTTTCCGGCAGTATCATGTTCGCAATTAAACCAGTTGATAAACTGCTCCATTTCATTAAAAACCACTTTTGATGGAGGAGCCTCAAAGTGTATATTCGGGTTGTCTAACCTTCCGGATACAACCTGCATAGGGGCCTCATGGGTTCTGTACCTGCCAATATTGCTTAAATCCCGCCTTCCATTGGTGAGCATCTCATGCCACTGATACAGGAGGGTATGTGATAGTGGTGTGTCAAAATTTAAATACAGATCAACCATCATTTCTGAAATACCATACTCTGCCGGTGAAACCTTTCTGTTTTCAGTGCTCAACCCGAGATTTTTTTTAATAGAAGATTGAACACTTTCCCGGTCTAAATTTTCCCCTTCTATTTCAGAGGTTTTTAGTGCCTCGTTACTCAATACTTCTACTACAAAGTCATCTTTCGAAATACCCTGCATATGCCTGAATACACCAAGAATGGTTCCGCTGTTTTGGGAAAAGGTATATTCCAGTTCAGCAAGAACCTCTTTATCATAAGAAAAATGAGGCCACTGATTCAACATCCAATTCCATGTTTTATAGGTCATGAGCTATATTGTTACTATTTATCGCTCAAATATAACCATATTTTGGGCTATAAAGCAAGTTTGTATCGCTCATCGATAATTTTTTGAATATTATCCCAAGGAATACCATTTCCTCTGTTCTTGGCAATCGTATCCGAAAAATATACTGGGAAAAGGATGGGGATGCAGTGAATCTGTTACGGTCGGTATGGAGTGATCAAATGCAGTATCGTGAAGAATTCGTAATCCTGCTGCTCAATAGGGCAAACAGGGTTTTGGGATTTACTCTCATTAGCAAAGGAGGTACAGCCGGAAACGTTGTCGACACAAAGATGATTTTCCAAATTGCGTTAAAAGCCAATGCTAGTGGCGTAATATTATCTCACAACCATCCATCCGGAAATACTGCTCCCAGTAAAGCAGATATTTCGCTCACAAAAAAAGTCATTTCAGGAGGCAAACTCATGGAAATTTCAGTACAGGACCATATCATTCTCACAGAAGAATCTCAATATTCGTTTGCAGATAATGGATTAATGCCCTTTGAACAGGGCTATATCTCAATCCAAAAATACAAATGTTGTACCCAAATAAAAAGCCGACTTCCTTCGAAGCCGGCTTTCCGTACTCGAGGCGGGACTTGAACCCGCACGACCGCAATGGTCATTGGATTTTAAGTCCAACGTGTCTACCAATTCCACCACTCGAGCCTATGTCAAAGAAAAATCCCGTGCCTTGAACCGATATCCATCGGGGTGGGTCCGGGATTTTGAGCGGGAAACGAGACTCGAACTCGCGACCCCGACCTTGGCAAGGTCGTGCTCTACCAACTGAGCTATTCCCGCATTTCCATCATAGTTACCAACACGTGGTATCGTTTTTGGAGGTGCAAATGTAAAACAATTTTTATAAATCCTGCAAATAAAAAATAGATTTTTTTCATTCCCTTATTTTTGTCCACTTCCCAACAACTTTTTTATCTCATTCAACTTCATTAAGGCTTCCACGGGCGTCAGGACATCAATATTGGTGTTCAGGATGTCTGCTTTTATTTGTAGCAGCAACGGATCGTCCAACTGAATAAAACTCAATTGCATGTGATCAGGGTTGCTGGTCTTTTTTATGGCTTGGTTTAATGCTTCACTGCTGTGGTTTTTTTCCAGAATGGTCAGCATCTGCCTCGCCCGTTCCAACACCTTTCGTGGCATACCGGCCATTTCGGCCACATGGATACCAAAGCTGTGCTCACTTCCCCCTTTTTTCAACTTCCTCAAAAAAATCACCCGGTTGCCCATTTCCTTTACCGTAACATGGTAGTTTTTAATCCGTGATAAGGTAGTACTCATCTCATTCAGCTCATGATAATGTGTAGCGAATAACACTTTTGCCCGGTAAGCAGGGTGGTTATGCAGGTATTCGGCAATGCTCCACGCGATGGAGATACCATCATAAGTACTTGTCCCTCTGCCAATTTCGTCCAGCAAAATCAGGCTTCTGTTCGAAATATTGTTCAGGATACTGGCAGTTTCGTTCATCTCCACCATAAAAGTCGATTCGCCCGATGAAATATTATCCGACGCCCCCACCCGGGTGAACAGCTTATCTACAATACCCAATTTTGCAGAATCGGCAGGCACAAAACATCCCATCTGTGCTAACAATACAATTAATGCTGTTTGGCGTAACAGAGCCGACTTACCCGACATGTTAGGTCCGGTAATCATGATGATTTGCTGTTTGGCATGATCCAGAAATACATCGTTGGCAATATAACTTTCTCCGGGAGGCAGGTTTTTTTCTATCACAGGATGACGCCCCCCTTTGATATCAATGGCCAATTCTTCATTGAGATCGGGCCGCGAATAGTTGTTATCAACTGAGATGCGTGCAAACGAATCCAGACAATCCAGTCCTGCAATCAGATTGGCATCGAGCTGTACCCGATCCACAAAACCAGATGTAAAATGCACCAACGCCTCAAAATATTTCTGTTCCAGCACTTCCATTTTTTCTTCGGCACCAAGAATCTTTTGTTCGTATTCCTTTAACTCTTCAGTAATATACCGCTCACCGCTGGTCAGGGTCTGCTTGCGATGCCATTCCGGTGGCACCTTGTCTTTATGGGTATTGGTTACCTCCAGGTAATATCCGAACACGTTGTTAAAACCAATTTTTAACGATGAAATTCCGGTTCGCTCAGTTTCCTGTTTCACCAGGTTTTTTAGATAATCTTTGCCACTGAAGGCCAGGTTTCTTAACTCATCGAGTTCAGATGAAACGCCAGAGGCAATAACATTCCCCTTCGAAAGTACAGCGGGTGGTTCTTCAGTTAGTTGCGAGGACAATTTTTCGATTAATATCTGACAGGGGTTGATCTGATCAGCAATAGGGCTTAACGACTCATTACCAATACTTTTACACAATTTCCGCAATCTTTCAACAGCCTGGAGTGCACGCTTAAGCTGAATTAATTCACGGGGGTTCACACGGCCTGTCGCCACTTTGGAGATTAATCGCTCCAGATCACCTGTCTGGGCAATTTCGCCATGCAGTTGTTTTTCAAAATCAGGGTTCTTCAATAAAAAATCGACCACATTCAACCGGTCGTTGATTGCCTTGAGGTCTTTTAACGGAAGTGTAATCCATCGGCGCATCATCCTGGCTCCCATAGGCGAAGCTGTGTGATCAATAACATCGAGTAAGGTAATAGCGCCAGGACTTAAGGGTGCTATAAGCTCCAGGTTCCGGACAGTAAATTTATCAAGCCACACGTAACGGCCTTCGTCGATGCGGCTTAACTTACTAATGTGATCAATTTTGTCGTGATGCGTTTCAAGAAGGTAATGAATACATGCCCCGGCCGCTACAATTCCTTTGTCCAACGACTCTACCCCGAAGCCTTTAAGAGAGGTTGTATGAAAATGTTTAAGTAACACCGTCTGAGCAAAATCATCACTAAACACCCAATCATCGAAATACGCCTGACAATATCCATTGCCAAACTGCTGTTGAAACTGATCGCGAAACTGTCGTTGGATCACCACCTCGCTTGGGGCAAAACCCTGGAGTAATTTATCTACGTATTCAATACTGCCTTCAGCTAAAAAAAATTCACCAGTACTGATATCTACAAAGCTTACGCCCAAATTGCCCGTGGTGAGGTGCACCGCTGCCAGAAAATTATTTTCTTTTTGTTCCAGTACGTTGTCGTTAAGTGTTACGCCCGGAGTTACCAACTCGGTAACGCCCCTTTTGACGATGGTTTTGGTCAGCTTGGGGTCTTCAAGCTGATCGCAGATGGCGACCCGATGCCCGGCCCTCACCAGTTTTGGCAAATAGGTGTCGAGAGAATGATATGGAAATCCGGCCAATTCGACAAAGGAAGCAGCCCCATTGCGCCGCTTGGTGAGTACAATTCCCAAAATAGCCGATGTTCGGATGGCATCTGCACCAAATGTTTCATAAAAATCGCCCACCCTGAATAGAAGCAACGCGTCAGGATACTTTGCCTTGATCTGATAAAATTGCTTCATCAGAGGTGTCTCAACATATTTCGTTTCTGTGCTCAACTTATTTTTTTATAACAAAGATAACATTTGAAGCTGATTGATATCAATAACCACCGTATTTTTGCCACAAGACAAATAGAAAATGAGAAAATTAACAAATGAAGAATTGAACAGGATTTCCCTGGACGATTATAAAAATGCAAAAAAGAATCCGTTGGTAGTTGTGCTCGACAATATCAGGAGCCAGAGCAATATAGGATCCGTGTTTCGTACATCCGATGCGTTTGCAGTAGAATTGATTGTACTCTGTGGAATTACGGCAAACCCACCCCAGCGCGAAATTCACAAAACCGCGCTTGGAGCCACCGATTCGGTCGATTGGGAATACAAATCCAATACAATAGAGGCGATAACGAACCTCAGGGATCGTGGATATAAAATAATTTCTATTGAACAGACGGAACATGCTATCCCTTTGCCCCTGTTTGAAATTGAAAAAAATCAAAAATACGCCCTCGTGTTCGGAAACGAAATCAGTGGGGTGGAAGACGCTGTTATTCAGCAATCTGACTCTTGCATTGAAATTCCCCAATGGGGCACAAAACACTCATTAAATATTAGTGTAAGCGTGGGAATTGTACTTTGGGACATCTTATTAAAATTGAAATAGTTACCCATTATTGAAACAATTAATATTTTTGAGCGTAAAATCAAACATTATGCATATTTTCGTTTAATATTTTATTACTTTTGCGTTATTAACAAGACGTTCTTAACAATTAACCTATCAATCATATATCTAAAAGATTAAAATAAATACTTTTGTAATCATTAATACCTACAATAAACTTTACTAACATGAAAAAAGCTTATTCTTTATTAACCAAAGCACTGATCTTAAGCATGGTCATGGCTTTACCATTGTCATTCTTTGCTCAGGAAACCGGGGATTCCAAAGCTGAAAAACAGGAAAAGAAAAGTTCTTCCTTTTCACCCTTCTGGTACATTGAAGGTGAAATCGGGCCATCCTGGTCGCACGCTGACTTAAGCCGTTACAATTTTGCTCCTGATTTTGGATACACCAATATCAATGGGGTTCTAGGTCTTGGCCGGCAATTAACATCTGTTTTTAGTGCATATGGTCATATCGACAGAGGTTTTTTTGAAGGTGAAAAAAAGAATGTGGCTACCACAAGCATACCTGACGCTCAATGGGGACGGGATATGTATTTCCTGACCGACTACTTCGGCGGAAACCTGAATCTTGGTATCAATATTTCAAACCTGGTTAGTGGTTATCATGAACGTCTGATTGACTTTGGTATTCATGGGGGTGTTGGACAGGCTCAATGGATTTCAAAAACTTACGACCTGAATACCGATGCCAGAATCAAGACCAATGGAGCGAAAGGAACAAAATCAGGCGGAACAGGAAGCGGTATCAGCGACAGGAATATTGATCTTACAGTGCCTGTTGGTTTTAACGTCAACTTTAAAGTGAGCGATAAGTGGGATGTATATGGTGACTATACCTATACCTGGATGACTACTGATTATGCTGATGGAGCCAAACATGGTGCCATGGCGGTAAAAAATGATGTGTTTTCACACTTTAATATTGGTGCCCGCTACAAGTTTGGCGGTAACAACACCAAGAAAATGGCAGCCAACTTCGAAAAGGTAGAGCTGAAAGCTACTCCTGATCCATTAGAAGAAAGAGGAGACAGCATTGAAGTAACCATCAAAGGAACCTTCCCTCCCAAATATTTTGGGAAAAAAGCGGTGATGTGTTTTGCTCCTGTGTTGACCTACGAAGGTGGACAAACTGCATTCCCACCAATGAAATTTAAAGGTGAAGATGTAGCCGGTGACGGAAACCTGGTTCCTTATGGCAACGGTGGTTCGTTTACCTACACGGGTAAAATACCTTATACCCCGGCCATGGATGTAGCTGAACTCTATGTGTCACCCGTGATTTATACTTACGATGGCGAAAACTATGAGACATGCGAAGCAGCGGCTAATGCGAAAGGAGCCATTATTGCACCTGAAAGGAAAATGGCTGACGGAACTATTCATACTTCCAACTGGTATCGGGATTCTGAGGTACTTGCCTGGGCTTCTGATGCTTACGAAAAAGAAACTCTCAGCACCGTAAAGTCTGATCTGTTCTTCCAGGTAAACCTGGCTCAACTGAACATGAAACTGCCTCTCAACAAAAACGATGAAAACTTTAACGCTTTAAATAATAACCTGTCAGATGTTGAAAAAGGCTGGGTTATCAGAGATGTGACTATTAATGGTTGGGCTTCACCTGAAGGGGAAGAAACTTTCAACGAAGGTCTCTCACAACGTCGTGCCGAAACAGCTCAGAAATTCATGAACGACAAATTTGTAAAAGCCGCTAAAACCAACAAAGCCATTGATCCAAAGACTGTTAATTACGTTGTGAAATCAAATGGCCCCGATTGGAACGGCTTCATGAAAGCAGTTCAAAATTCATCCATTCAGGACAAGAGTGCCATCCTCAATGTTGTGAATTCTTCTGATCAAAGCAAAAAAGAAGAAGAAATCAGAAACATGATTTTAATCTATCCTGAACTCGAACGCGACATTCTTCCTCCGCTCAGACGTGCCAACATTGAAGTGACCACCTATATGCCGAAGAAGACGGACGAAGAGCTTGCAAACCTTTCCACAACAGATCCTAAATCGCTGGAAATAGAAGAGTTGCACTATGCCGCCACATTAACAAATGACAACGGAAATAAAAGGATGATTTACGGCTCTATTATGGAGTACTATCCCAATGACTGGAGAGCTGTTAATAATGCAGCAGCAGTTGAATTGGCAGAAGGCAATCTGGAAATTGCGAAAGCGCTGTTGACAAAAGCACTTGAGATGAACGAAAATTCATTCGAAGTACACAACAACATGGGTGCTTATTATATGATGACTGGCGATTATTTGAGTGCTGAAAAAAGTTATATCAAAGCACAAAGCCTTGGCGGTGATGAAAATTACAACTTAGGTATCGTTAATATTGCCAAAGGTGATTATGCAAAAGCCGAGATGCTGTTAAAAGCCGCCAACTGCGATTTCAATAAAGGCTTGGCTCAACTGTTAAATGGCAATACCGCCGGTGCAGAATCCACATTCAAATGTGCTCCACAAGATGCCGAAACCATGTACTTGCTGGCCATCACAGGTGCCCGTACCGACAACAAATCGATGATGCTTGATTATCTTGGACAATCGATCAAGGCGGATGCCGCAGTAGCTAAGGTTGCCGCTTTAGACAGGGAATTCATCAAATATTACAACGATCCTGACTTCCAGGCTGTTGTAAACATGAAATAGAAATTGCTTTTTTCGTGAAAAAGCCCCGGCAAGTTGCCGGGGCTTTTTTTGTGCTTTCCAATCTCCCAGCATTCAATTGTCTTTAGATAAAAAAACAGGAAGTCATCATATACATTTGACCTTCATAACTATGTATATTTATTTGCACTGGTAATGCAGGAATTTAATGTGAATCAGTCAAATACTACAATGAAATCAATCTGGCTATTTAGCCGACTACTAAATGTTTTTGTGATCCTAAGCTTCATGTTTCCTGATGGTTTTTTCAAGATCATCCTCAAGTTGGTCTATCTCAATATATTCAGCAGTACCCTCGTTCACACTAAGCAATTCATTTTGCATATATTCCTGAACAGACAGAAAGCTCTTGTCTTCCTTAATAACCCTTATTTCTTTTTCGCTAAAACGGCTTAAAAACCACATTAAATGCTTATAAACTTTGTTGCTTACCTCAAGTCTGATAGATTGCATGGTATTCTTTTTTTTACAAAGTTAAATAATTTCCAAAGCACGAATTTGCATATCGGCAATGATGAAATATTATTCAATAGATCATCTTGATAGAGTATTATTATCACCATGAAATACCAATGAATATAAAATACTCGTTTTCAACGGAGATACTTTACATCCGTCCATATATGTGATCAGCATATGCCTAAAAAGTAATCCTATGAATCCCGGGTTTGTGCTCCTGTTTGATGACCTCAATAATTTTGTTATAGTCGGTCCGGTTCCGAACAAAATCTATTTGGTTGGTGTCGAGAATTAAAGTGGTGAGGTTGGGTTGTTGTTTGATAAAGTCAATATACCCTTCCTGGATTTTATCCAGGTAATCATCCTTAATCTCCTGCTCGTACGATCGTCCTCTTAGCTTGATGTTTTGCTGCAATTTGGGCGTGTTCACGTACAAAAAAACGAACAAATCCGGCTTTGGAAGCTGGTGATTTATGATATTAAAAAAACGAACGTATAATGCCAATTCAGCAGGAGGAAGTGTTTTTTGAGCGAAAATCAACGACTTCACGATAAAATAATCCGAAATGGTAAACGACTTAAATAAATCTTGTGTTCCCAACTGGTCGGTTAACTGCTGAAACCTGGATGCCAGAAAGGACATCTCCAACGGAAAAGCATATTTCTCCTGATCCTTGTAAAACTTGGGGAGGAAGGCATTGTCCTCAAATTGTTCGAGGATCAATTTGGCGTTGTATTCTTCGGCAATCATGGTGGCCAGGCTGGTTTTCCCGGCTCCGATATTTCCTTCGATGGCAACAAAATTGTATCTCATACCTGCTCCATTTGATAATGCCATACCTTTCTCTGGTCTTCACACCGGTTTAAAAGTTCTAGTTGATTTACTTTAAAAATCGGGTGAATAAACCCTGAAGCTACTTCTACCAGCGGCGTTAAGGTGAATTTGCGTTCATGAAGCCTTTGATGCGGGACGACCAGGTCATCCGAATGAATTACTTCATTGTTGAAATACAGTAAATCGATGTCTATATTTCTGGAGCAATATCCCTCACCAACCGCTTTTACCCTGCCTAATTCCATTTCAATATGCCTTGTAAGTTCGTGGACTTGTATGGCTGAATAGCCTGTTTGTACTTGAATTACCTGGTTCAGAAAAAAGGTGTCCGCTTCAAACCCCCATGGCTCCGATTCGTACAATCCCGAAGCGGACAATACTTTACCGAGCCGCTGTTCGAGCATTTCAAAAGATTTATGAATGAATCCTGACCTGGGATGGACATTGCTTCCCAGTAAAAGAAAAACCTGATTTTTTTTTGGCATAACAACTATTGACAGGAATGCAAAACTAGTAAATCTTCGTGCCTATAGCAAACCTTAAAATTAGAAATCACGAAATGTGGATGCGATTAAAAAGAGCGTATTAATCAATTTTGGAAAGTAAGTTCCTGGCCTTTTCGGAATAAAAACCATTTTCTTTTTTAAGCTTTTCTAATATTGGAATTGCCTCCTTGAAATCATTCTGCAACACAAATGACAAAGAAAAATACCACCGTGTTTGTTGATTAAAAAGTCCTTCTTGATTATCTAGGACTTTAAAAATACGTATTGCTTCTCTACTTTTCTTCAATTCCAGATAAGTTATTGCTGTATAAAAAAGGACTGCTTCATTGGTTGAGTCTTTTACTAATATTCTACTAAAGATGAGAAGTGCAGTATCATAATTATTTAAAGTATAATAGTACAATCCTAATTCAAAAGGCTCAAGTTCATTTGAATTATTTCCCTTGTGGGTAACAACGTCAGGATAGGGCTCAAAATATTTTATGAACAATTTATCACCATCAGGCTTGACTTGATAAACAAGAAAAAAGTACAGCGCCAATATGATAACCAAACTTGCTGCAATGGCAATTCCCTGAAAACTCCGGCTATTCTGTTTGAAAGTATTTTGATTTATGGGTAAATTAAAAAAAACTTTCGTTTCATTTCTTTGGTGTATAATAGGATGAACGACAAATTCTTCATTCTTCAACAATTCATACGTCTCAATTATATGTTGCTTACATTCAATGCACTCTTCAGTATGTACCAGAACCTGCGTAGGTATCAAAGCAAATTTTGAGTCATCTATCAATGCTTCCGTATATAGCGCGATACTATTATCACTGAGATGACCATTTTCGAACAAAAACTTTGTATGTCTCTTTTTATCTACCATCATACATATATACTCTAATGAAGAATTAAAATGGAATTTTTGCTAAAATACTTATCCAATAAGATCTGTAATGTCTCTTCATCGAAACAGGAGCTTTTTGGATTGCCATTTAATAATACCAATACTTCACCTATTTTTACATTTATCCACTTCCTTATCGCATCACTACAATTATTAACATGTTCAAGGTCATTCAATATGATGGTCAGGTTATTGTAAATTTCATTTTTCGTAAGCTTTTGATTTTCAGAAAGGTCGTTAAATATCTCAAAAAACCTGGCTGGATCCATTTGCATTTTTGGTGCCAAATATTCATAATCAGCCGATGATAACCTCACCCTGAAATAAGACTTTAAACAAAACTCAAGTTTAAAGCGTTTATTATGGTATAGTCTCATGATTTTTCCAAATTTATCAATGGTCTCATTAACCAACAATCTTTCGACAATATATCCATCATATTCTACGTAATCAGGCAATTGATGAATGGCCACTGGTTGTTTCTTCAATTCTCTGATCATACCATTGCAAAGGTTATTGATCACCGAGGAGCAATAAGTAATAAGCAACGAGGATCCGTTGTAATTTTTATTGATTGAAGGTGCTTTTTCAATTAATTGTTTGCAAACGGTCTGGATCAAGTCTTCTTTTTCTTCAGGTAGAAAATAGCCGGTATTGATCAGCCTTTTCTGAATGATAATGCTTATTACATCCAGATATTTCACTATCAGGCTACCTGGATCATGATGCAATAAGAAAGTGTCCTCACTATTGTGTGACATGGGATTTTAGATTTTACCTACAATGTTACAAAAATATTTATAGCTTTCTCTTCAATTTTAAAAAAAATACTTCCGTAATCAGTATGTTTTTGCATATATACAATTAGTGGTTAAAAATAATGAAACTAAATACCTAAATACAACAGGATAATTCGAATTGAAGAAATGGATGTTAATTAAATACAAATTGATTTTATAAGTAATTATTTTTTAAACATTTGGCGACAATAAAGGCATGGAAAAGGAAATTTATCGATTCTAAATACTTGAAAACATGAAAAAAAACATGACGATTTGCCTTTTAACGGTTCTTGAGCCAACGGCAAAATATATCAAGACATATGAAAGTTCACTGGTTTGCCAGTTTTTATTTCAGTATCTCGTTGGTAAGAGTCTGCTCATTTGGCTGGCTGTTTTTCTTATTGGAGTAGTGCCAGTATTTGCACAAAAAGAATACCTCCAACCTGGCAAAAAATACAGCAATGTTAAAGTTTATACAAATGACTATAAGACCATCAAAGTAAGTTCTTTAAAACAAATCAATGATTCAGTCGTTGAATTCATTGGACTCTCTAACAATACAGAACAGTTATCGCTTAACAACATTAAATATCTCTCTGTCAGGAGAAGTTCCCATGCCTTATCCTATGGTTTGATTGGCGGAGGAATCGGATTATTCAGCAGCGCATTAGCTGCTGCGGATGCACGTGCTAAATATCCTGATGTTAAATTCAATTCAGCTTCCTTCATATTAGGTTTTACACTTGGATGCGGAGCAGTGGGTGCCATCATAGGAGCAATGTATCCCAACTGGAAAAGAGTTTATATCAAAGACAACAGAATATCTCTTTACGGTATTTCAACATATTATCAGAACAAGATGTTAATAATCAATTTAATAATAACCATTTAAACCTTAATGAAATGAAAAAGTTAACGATGCTTCTATTGGCAGGTGTAATGTTTTTTGGAATGAATTTACATGCACAATGCTACACAAAGAAAATTAATAAGTTTTATACCAAATCCATTCGATCGGAAGACTTTAAAGTCAAACCCGAAATTGTAACCCTAAAGAAGAAAATTATCAACAAATTCTCTGATGCAGCAATTGTAAGCTTCGTCAAGGCAGACAACAATTATTACATGTTTTTCTTCATCACAAGAGGAAACAGTTCCAAGTTCAATATTCACGATAACAATTCCATTGATTTAAAATTTGAAAACGGTGAAACAGTCTCTCTAATGCCAAGTGGGAACTTCAAGGCTGCTAAATTGCCACTACTGGATTGTAATATTGGCTGTTACTATAATGTTACCATAGAACAGCTCAAAAAGATTGTTGACAACGGAAATCTCAATGGCTTTATTTTACACATCTCTTCAGATAAGGAAATACCCTCTGCTATAGTGGATAAAGGAGGGATGCAATACTTTGAATACACCATTAATTCTGAAAATCTGAAGCAAAATATCAGTGAAGCTGCGGCATGCATCCTGTCCAACTGATGTTTTATTCATAGAATAAAAGCTATTACCGTGAAAACATTTGCTTGCGTGGATTCAATATTCCTAGCTTAAAAAAAAGAAAAGGATTGACATTAATACAAAACGAAAAAAAATGAAAAGAGCCATAATACTGATCATTATAGTACCTCTATGTTTTATTAACCTAAACACACATCATGGAATCTAAAATTCGAATCAGTCGGGATGCAGAAAACCTTGAAACAAGGTTGTCAAAATTTTCGATTGAAAATATACGTGCCACGGTACCCTGGCTAAAATTTATTAGTTTCATGGGGTTTATTGCCAGCGGTTTTATTTTCATTGCTGCATTTTTTACCCTTGGAGCCTCGGGCATTATTAAAAAAATGGATGAAGCCTGGGAAATTGGCGTGATCACCTTTGCTATCTATATTATTATTTCATTTTTAACCTTCTTTCCAAGTAAATATCTTTTAAATTATGCAGGGTTACTTAAAGGTTTTGTTCAGTCAAATGATAACAGTTTGATAGAAAGAGCCTTGTTTATGCAGAGGAAATATTGGACTTTTATAGGTATTATTTCTATAATATATTTCTTAATGTTTTTTCTTTCTTTAATTGCATTCGCACTGGGTGATTTTTTTAGATAGAACAACTCTCCGCATATAACCTAACAACTAACATGGAATCAATGAATGAATCAAATAAATATCAATGTCTAACTAAAAAATTAAACCCATGAAAAGCCTTTTTTATTTTTTAATGATGTTAACCTCATGCGCCATATTATCAAGTTGCGCAACCATTGCCGGTGGAAGCAGATACTACGCGCATGTAAAAGTCCAGGATCACCCAAATGCAAAAATTGAGCACAACGGAACCATCCGGGGTACGGGCGATGCTGTTTTTAAGACTAAAAGAGCTCAGGCCAATAAATTTTCCCTAACCATTAAAGAAGAAGGTTGTGAAGACCAAACATTTAATTTCACCAGAAGAACTTTCCGTGGCTGGGCTTTTGCAGGAACGGTTGTTACCTGGACTGGTCTCATCGGCAATATCCCTCTTCCATGGGGTGTCGTGGTTGACCTGTCAACAGGTGCGTTATGGAAACCCAACATCAATGAAAAGGGAGTTTCAAAGATCGACTATAAACACTTCAATTATCTAATTGACTATAAGGGATGTAAGAATAGCTCAGAATAGTGGAAATTCCTCTTCGAATGATCAGGAGATGAAGGTTGCACCCTCATCTCCTGATGAAATGTATGTTATACAAATAGCATTTTATACCAAGAGGCATATTTTTAATAGCTGAGGAATAATATTAATACGGTAATATGACAACTTAAAATCTTTGTATCATGAAAACAGTAATTTACAATCTAACCATTCTGTCTTTTCTACTCATGGCTTCTATAATCAATGCACAAACCAAAGAAACAGTATTTATTGAAGATTTTGAATCAGGTTGGGGAAGCTGGTGGGCAGATAATGGGGTTTGGGATGTAGGAGCCCCAACATTTGGATCCGTGGTTCCCCATGCCGGACAGACTTGTGTTGGTACCGTATTAAACGACAATTATCCAAATTATGCCGATACCAGATTGGTTAGCCCGGAAATTAATTTACCCAATATAACCGGCGATGAAAAAATTCAGTTAAAATTTTGGCATTGGTTTGATATTGAAAACGAAAACGATCAGGGTGTTGTCCAAATCTCCGTGAATTCGGGGAATTGGCAAACAATCTCCAACCCTGAATTTGATGGAATGAGTATGGTTTGGACACAATATATTGCGGATTTTTCAGCTTTTGCCGGGGCCTCCGTTAAAATTGCATTTTATTTTACTTCTGATTACTACTGGAATTATGCCGGTTGGTATATTGATGACATTTTAATAGAGACTGTGGAGAAAAGCTTCCTGAACCCTGAAGGATTTGAACTTGGTATTGGAAATTGGTTTGCTGACAATGGACTTTGGCAAGTAGGCTCCCCTACATTTGGGCCTGACAATGCACATTCAGGACAGGGTTGTGCCGGGCTTGTTTTGGATGGAAATTATTCCAATTACGCCAATACAAGGCTGATCAGTCCTGAATTAACAATATATCCTGTAGCCGGACAAACACCTTGGTTGTTTTTTTATCAATGGTTTATCATCGAGAACAATAACGACTTGGGATCTGTCCAGTTATCAGTCAATGGGGGATCATGGCAAACAGTCTCCAACCTGTTCTCGGGAACTAATGAAACCTGGTCCCAATTTGGTATAAACCTATCTGATTATATAAACTCAACCATTAGGATCGCCTTCTGTTTTACTTCTGATTACTACTGGAATTATGCCGGTTGGTATATTGATGATATACGGATTGAAGGAATTATTGGTGTGGATATTAATGAGGTCGAAATTGGTGTCCCGATCATTTACCCGAACCCTTTGTTGGATAAAACAACAATCAAATTCAATAACCCAAACCAATCAAATTATACATTGTCAGTTTTCAGTACTGCAGGAAACAAGGTATTTGAACAGGATAACATCACAAGTGGTCAAGTTGAATTTGAAAAAGGCAATCTCAAACCAGGGGTTTATCTATTTAAACTCAATGGTGAAAAGGTTTACAGAGGGAAATTAGTTATTGAAAAAATAATTCAATAATCAATTTTCAAACAAAAAAACTAAAATGATGAAAACAATAACACAAATATTATTTTATTGCTTACTGGCAGTAACCATTTCATTAACAATTGCTTCGTGTAAAAAAAATGATAGTACAAATGATGCTTCAAAGAGGTTCTCAGTAGAGGTTAAAAATGGATACGGTTATGATTATGCTTGGATTGTATTGCATAACCTCGAAGGAACCGAAGTAATCGATTATAAAAAAATTGAAGGTGATGGCATTGTCGATTTCGGTAAAATTAACGAAGAATTTGTAACCGTAACAATGATAAGAATTGACACCATCAACAACACAACTGGAATTGCCTCCGATTATTCTTGCCCCAGCGGACACTGGATATTTACAGGCAATAATTACAAAGAGGTATCACAGGGTATGGCTGATATTACAATGACATACCCAGGCAATAGTTACGATGAATATGTTTTAGCAACACCTGATGATTGGAAAAGTTCAGAAAATGTCCCTTACGATATAGTTAATATTCGAAATAATGTGCATTATCTAAATGATGGCAACAAATATTCAATTTATGGAGCTGTATTACAAGGGAGTGGTGGCTATTGCAATTGGCTGCTGGACCAAAGCTTTCAATTGAACCAAACCAATTATTACACCCTGGAGTTAAACAAACCTATTGGTATGGTAAATTTTACTACCAGCAGGCCATTGGATTATTTTTATTTATATGGATGCTGGAACCAGCGGAATTCAGATTTAATGCTATACCGTAAATATTATTGGGATACTAGGACAAGCAGGGAAACAAACCATGATGCCTACTTGCCCGAAAACATGCCATTTTCCGATCTGATCTTTTACGGGGCATTTACTGAAGATAACAACTATAATTTTTACTTAAAATATTACAGTAACCAACAAGGTGTGCCTTATGATATTGAAATACCTGAAAAAAAAATTACTGCCATTTATAATGAAAGCACCGATGAAATGATCGATATCCAGATTATCGGCAAAGCTGATCAAATATTCGGTTTATGGTATAGCTGGGAAAATGACCATGATATCTCCTGGATAGTGTATGCAAATTGGGATCGGACATCCATCAAGAGACCTGTATTACCAGATGAAATACTAAATGATCTAGGTAATGATATGGATTTACTAAAACCCTATTATGCAGGCTTACTCGATTATAACACCACATCAAGCCAATCAGATATCATTAAACGCTTCTTTATTGAAAATGTAGCACTAAACGAGCGATATAGCGAGTACTATAGTTCTTATTATTTTTTAAATCAAGATAAAAAAGTGGATGCCAGATCCCACTTTAAAAAACGGGGCGAAACCGAAAAGCCACATGAGTCGGAAACAATAATTTATGACGATTTGGCAAAACGATTTTATTAGTCTCATTAGGTGTGTATTTCCCATGGTATATGGCCGGATGCAGATATACTTTTAGTTATGCGAAATCCTCAAGTATATATAAGGGAAATATTATTGCATATAAAAATTCCATTATCAATGCATAAGAGCATATATCTATATATAGGATTAATATTCAATCATATTTTTTAGTTATCATAAAGACAAAAACGTGATTATGAAGAAGTTCAATTTAATATTTATGTGTACTGCATTTGTTGTTTTATCAGCTTGTACAAGTCCTGAAAAGGAATTCCAAAATGCAAAGGATAAAAACACAATTGAAGGCTATTACAGCTTTTTTGAAGAGAACCCTGAATCACCATTCCTAGAGGAAGCAAGAAGGAATTTAGCATTATTGGAATTCAAAGATGCCCAAGAAATTAACAGTGAAGAAGTTTTTCAGGATATTATTGACAGGTATCCGAACACTGAAATATATGATTCTGCTTTACTAAGTTTAAATACGTTAGAACTTAATAAAGCCCGGATGACAGGTGATATTGAAGGCTACACTCAATATTTATCGTTTCTATGGAAATATCAGTTAGTGGAAAATTTGAATAAAATATCATTCATAATCGACTCGCTGAGGTTTGATAGTACATTGATTGATGGCGCTGATAATGGCCTTAATAATTTTGTAGTTAATTTCCCTAATAGTAAATTTATTGACAAGGCAAGAGAATTTGATTTATATCCAAAGGATTCAAAAAAATATTATGATAAAGCAATTGATTATTTAAAAATTGAGCTGCAGGATTATAAACAGTTGCTTACGAAATACCCAAATTCGAAATTAGCTAAAACTTTAAAAGAAAGATACGAAACGACTAAATTCAATGAGATTAACAACTCAAAAGAATTAAAATACGACATTCATGAGTTGGAAAGATTCGTACAAGAGTTTCCTGATTCAGAATTTAATAACAAAATACAAGATAGAATCAGTATTATTAAAAATCACCAAAAAGGAAAGAATATATTTGACCTAATCAGTGATAAAATAATTGAAGTTGAAACTCAGGGATCGAACATAACAGAGGTTAATGTTAGAATTAGAAAATTAGTCCCTTATGAGGTAAATGTTCTGGTGCCTCCCGGAACATTCTTTGTTTCCCGCAATTCATCATCGCAGAATATGGTGACAAGAACCCTAAAGAATATTAATCTAACTGACAATAATTGGCATGCTACCAGTATTGATGCAGCCTGTGCAAACAGAATTAAGAAAATACCTGGAGAAGATGACAGTTTCCAGGTAAGACGATCCCCAAACCAAAAAGAACTTGAAATTTTAATGAAAGTGTTGAGTGAAGAATACGTAAGTTCAGAAGTTGAACAAGCTGCTATCTGGATAGTGACTGATAACGCAGATTTTGATGATCTTGGGATCCTGGTAAGGAGGTCAGCATACGATTATTATGGAGGTACAAGGGTAATAAAAGAATATGAAGCAGCACGGGCCATGCAGATTTGTGCAAAAGCAAAAATTTCAATTAAACGAAAGGCCATCTGGAAGGATAAATCCGAAATAATAAAGGGATTAGAAGATGGAGAACTTAAAGTTTGGTTGAAAAATTATTAGTCAACTCACGTATGTATTTAATATTCTTCTTATTAAACTAATTAAAATGAAAAAATCACTAGTGTTTACAAAATAAAAAAACCATGAAAAAAATATTGTTCATTTTAGCATTTGTTTCTGCTTTGTCTTGCAGTAGTCAAAATTCAACTAAACTCTATTTATCAACCAAAGAATATGAAGACCCAAAAGGATACTTTACAATTTATCCACCTAAAGATTGGAAAATAAAAGAATTTCCGAATGATACAAGAGGTAAAGTTCATTTTTCAAAAAATGATAATAATAATCTTATGATTTTAGTAAAGGCAATACCACAAAAATCCCTGCAAGAGCTATATGATTATTGCCTGAATGAAGGAAAAGACAAATTGGTTTCCATGGGGGCAAAGGATTTAACTATCAATAAATTGAAGATTGGAGGATTTGATTTAATTAAAAGAAGTTTTGCTGCACAAGGTTCTAAATGTATAATGGTTGATTATTACCTTAACGGGGTAAATCATAACCTTTTTTATTCTGCCCCTACCAATGAGTTTGGGAATGATATAGGCATAATTGAGTCATCAATATTAACTTATAACCCAAATTTAATAATTGTTTCGCCTGAAGATCAGAAATTTCACAATCTCCAATCAAGGAGAAGGGTTGCAAAACTTCTATTTGAGATGGGGGAATATGACCAAGCCAGAATGTTTGTTGAAGATGGTTTTAAAATTTCACCTAATGACACAGTATTGCTTGAAATTGAGAAAAGTATTAATGATAAAGAGCATAAAAATCCTATTTTATTAGAAACAGGAATTAAAGCATCAGATTCATCAAGCAAAGATTTAGCAGGTGCAAATTCAAAAAATGAAGAAAACACAAAGGAAAGTACTGAAGGTGACGACAATGCTGTAGTTGATATGATTCTTACTCTCGCAGGAGCATTAATAATTGTTTTTAGTAAAAAAATTGCTGATGGAACCGCATGGCCAGGGTTTGCAAGACTTTCTACACCTGTGATTGGTATCGTTATGATGATCGGTGGATTCAATTTATTATTTGATAATGGGCATGTATTTTTAGGAATAATAACCATTCTATTATCAATACTAATTTTTGCATCACCCCTAATATATAGCATCATGATAAATAAAAAATGAAAATAAATATAGGTACTATAAATCGTAATTTATTAAACGAAGAAAAATAATGAAAGAAGAAGAAAAGAGTTTTCCTATTGCAGGTTTCGTAGTTGGTGGTATTGGAATACTACTCGGAATTTTATATTTTCTGCCACATGATAAAGGCCTAAATAAATTGCTTGGTATTGGAATTTTCGTTGTTGGAGGCATCATTGGATCAGTTGTTGAAAATTATTTAAAAGAAACAGGTTTCTTTGGTGATAATGATTAATAAGGGTAGTCTGGGCAAGAAATCATGGATGCAATTGAAACATGTTGGTTCAAACCAGGCAAGGTGGGGATCAGATAATTAATATTTACACTGTATAACTTTGATTTTAATGATAACAGGTGGGGGGCCAGAATCCAAAAAAAAAAAAGCGGGGCGATTCATTTATAAAATGACCAAATTTATTAACGATTCAACAACAATTGAACTATTAAAAAAATATAAGTTTATCAATTCATTCTAAATATTAATGAGTTACAACTTTTTATTTTTGAAGTATCCTAATATGGATTAATGTGGCGCCTTGATAACTTTTAGGAAAAAATACAGAAACAACACTATCACACAAAGAATTCCGGTTAATGGCCAATACGGTATTTTATTTTGTTGAAGTAAAATCCCTGTATCATTACCATAATACTCAAACCCTGCCCAGAAATAGGGGTTACTTGTTATTTCATCTGAGGATTTGATAAAATCAAGTTTGGCTTTACGTAGTGCTTCGGGTTTGGTATTTCCCTTTGACAGGTAACGGTAAAATCCAGGCATAATGACGGACGAGGCATAATCATTGGCATCCCAAAGACTGATGACAGATGATTGAACTCCTGCTCTGTTGAATGCCCAGGCTAAACTTAGATTACCCGCTCCTTTATTTAATTGGCCAACTCCGGTCTTACAGGCACTAAGAACAATCATATCAGCGTGTAAATCAAGGTTAAAAATTTCATACATATTAAGAAACCCGTCCTCCTTAGTGTCATTCTGATTGCTAAATGCAAGACTTACCATTGTTTCATCAAAAGTATCAGGTACACCATGTGTCGAAAGATGAATTAAAGGATAATTGCCTGATAAAGACTTGAATTCCTGTTCTGTTGCATTAAAACCAGTTAAAAGCTTCGTATTATAATAGCGGTTTATTTCTCTGCATTCGGTTAATGCACCGGATAAATTAATTAAACTCGTGTCGCGTTTGGCGAGCATGGCTATTTGCATTTTGTTTGCTTTTGTAAAACCAGGAGCTATTGCTAAAATCCCAACGTTAGTTGGTTGCGATAATGCTATTTCCTGTAAAAATGAGTTAATTGAGTATGATTTCCATATGGAATGATCTTCTATCATATAACTCATTAAGTTACGATCTGAAGAGAACTCTGGCAAAGCATCAAACGGAACCAAACTTATATGTTGTGATGGAATTATTATAAGGTCTTTGTTTTCAATCAGTTTACCGATCGGTTCCAATAATAAGCTGGCAAGCAAATATCCGGTTGAATCGATTCTTGATTTTTGATCATTGTTTGAAATAAGATTATAAAAGTTTGTAGTTAGTTCGTATAACCTTGGCCCATCAATCATAAAATAGTTAATATCGTCTTTTGTTATTGCTATTGTAATAATTTCATCTGGGGTTAAAATATAATCAATATAACTTTCTGCGTATATAATTAGAGCCTGCTTGCTTTTTAATTTCATTTGAATATCATCAAGAGTAATGGAAATATCAGGCCAGTTTAGATCTTTAAAAGCAGGGTACTTATTGGAGGCTCTCCAATTAAACATATCTAATTCGATTTTTTTATCTAACAAAAGGTTATCAAGACTATCCAATTGGTTCTTATCCCTTGAAGTAAATAAAAGGTCTTTTATTACATTGTAATCATCTTGCAACAAAATTCTTTTTTGTTTAATTTCTTCAGGAATTTTTAGACTATTTTCAGCAAAAAGGTTTAATCCCTTGATCGAAGCCATGTTTTTATTTTTTTCTATATAGTTAAGGGCGATTGAAAAATAATGAGTATCTCCAGTTAATATATACAACTGCAATGCATTCTTCGCCATCTCAAGCATAATATTGGCATTCAGGCTTTCAAATGACAGTAACACTTCATAATTATTAATGCTTGTTTCAATCCTTCTAATGATTTTCTCAACAAGATCATAGCAACTACTCGCAGATTTTAAATATTCCAGACGGTTTAAGGTATCCTCATTCGATAAAAATATAAGATTTCTTGCTTTATAAAGAAGAAGAATTTTGATAATATGGAAAGGATATTCTTCAATACTTTCAGGATTAGAAAGGATATTTTCGTCATGAAATGATGGTAGATAAAGAGGGAAAATACTTTGAAAATATTGTAATGCTCTATAATATTCCCCAGTCCTTTGGTAAGCCTCTCCGATATTAAAAAGAGTCATCATGGTAGCATACTGATTTGGGGCATCATCGTTCTTTATTAATTCAAGAGCCTGATTATAAAGTATAAAGGCCGTATCAAAGTTTCCTAATGCTTCATATATATCGCAAATATTATTAAGACATTTTACCGATTTGTAATTATTCACGCTGTATTTTTTATCAAATAAAACTTTTGATTGATTAAAACAGTGTATTGCAGAATCTAACTTTCCGAATCTTTTATAATATAATCCCAGGTACCTGTATATATCTCCTAAGTCGGTGTGGTTTACACCTTTCACTTTTGTCCATATTCTTTTCGATTCGCTTAGATAGTAATAGGAAAGCGTTGTGTCGCTTACAGATTCATGAGCAGTTCCCAACCATTCATAGGCCTTTGCGGTTGATGTATGCCAATGTCCATAACTTTTTTCATAAACATGAATGGCCTTTTTAAAATATTCAGTAGTCATGCCTGCCTGACCCGTAAGAAATAAGGTGGCGCCAATATTTAACAAACAATCTCCTGAAATTGGATCATTTGAACCGAGATAATGATAACAATCATCAAGATTACCACGAGCAATTTTCTCTGCTTCAACAAGATTGCCTTGCTGCCAAAGTGTTGTGACATATTTATTGACAATTGAACAATATAATCCCCAATTGCCTTTATCTTTTAATGAAGGTATTACTTTTAAATAATATATCTCAGCACTATCATAATTTAATGATTCTAAAAATAAATCAGCTTTGCTAATATGCTTTTTAATAAAACTTCCATCCATGCTTGATGGAAAGATGGAAAATGGTAATAGTAATAAAAAAAATAAAAACAAAGCAGGTATGGTTTTTATCTTAGGGAAAGTTGATCTCATCAAGAAATTCATGTGCCAACTTTTAAAAAAGCATGGGTAAAAATAGTAATTTATTTTTACTATTTCAAAAAAGATATTGCTAAATATTGAATTCAAATAAAACTGATTAGGCCAACCAGCTTATTCGATTTTACCCAACCGATTCAACAAGCTCCGTATCTTTTTATCATATTGTGTGTCCGTGGCCCACTTTCCGGTCAGGTCAACAATCTTTTCTGCACTACCCCGTTCCACAAAACGAAAACGCTCATCTACCAGATCTGTATTCAGCTTTTCGGTGGAAGCATACGCTTTAAGGTGTTGGATGTGTGCGCGTACACCTGTACGCGTATCAATGAAAGATAACCCCTTTTCACCTTTGCCGGTAACACCCAAACCACAATAATTATGTTGTTGGTTGTCCACATCGCCTCCAAAACGAAGGAAACCCGTTTCGAGACACATTTGAGTGAACGCCACGTCCGGGTTAACACCCTCTATCGCCGATTCCTCAATATATAATCTGGCCAGATGGCGGGCAGTAGAAAGGCCTATGTGGTGGTTGTTTTGCAGAAGAAATGTTTCCAGTTGCTCCTCGCTGGTCACTCCCAATGCCATAATTTGTTCAGATGGAAGCAAACGAGCTTTTATCGTTGCCTTTGGATAAAAACCAGCCCGGTAATAATCGACCGGAACAATGGCCGTTAACCCCGACAGGTTAACCGATAAAGTAAGCTGTTGTTGATAACCAATAAACTTATGCTTCACACTTCCCAAAGTCGGGTTGCTTTCGGAATACGTGTAGGTACTTGTACACAATACCATCAGCAACAAAGTAAACACGACAGGTTTATTGAATATCAACCACATACAACCCTTTTAAGCATCATTTAATTTGACGTTTAAAGATCATTTAATTGGTGGATTTATTTCTAGAAGGGCTTATAATATTATTCACAAATATTTGTTAATATTGCTACTAAATCAATCCAACTTCAGCCATGAAACAATTTTTAAAATTTATGTTTGCCTCCTTTTTAGGCACCATCCTTACATTTATCGTTATTTTCCTGCTTTTCGCCGGTATGGTCGCTTCATTGGTAGCCATGTCGGGCGATGAAGAAGTGAAGGTTAAAGATCGCTCCATTTTGCAAATCAACTGGCAGGCTCCCATCATGGACCGTGCTTCTGAGAATCCTTTCGAAGGATTTGATTTTGCCAACATGCAATCGAACAAACCCTTAGGATTAAACGAGATACTCAAAACCCTCGACAAAGCCATCAACGACCCAAAAATAGAGGGTATTTTCCTGGATATGGAGACCATTCCGGCAGGCATAGCCACCTCGCAGGAAATTCGTGAAAAGCTCAAGTCGTTTAAAGAAACAGGCAAGTTTATTGTCAGCTATGCTAACAATTACGATCAAAAAGCATATTACCTGGCCAGCCTCTCCAGTGAAATTTATCTTAACCCTGAAGGCATGGTGCTCTTCAAAGGCCTCAACGCTCAAATTATGTTTTTGAAAGGCCTCCTGAAAAAACTGGATATCGAAATCCAGGTGGTACGTGGGCCTGACAATAAATTTAAAAGCGCTGTCGAACCACTGATGCTGGATCAAATGAGTGATGCCAACAGGTTACAAATGCAAACACTCATTGAATCCATCTGGGGCCAAATACTAATGGCTTTGTCAGAAACGCGTGGCATTTCCATCGATGACCTCAATACCATTGCCGACAACCTGGAAACTTCTACCGCTAAAAAAGCCCTGGAACTTCATTTTATCGATGGAAGCCTGTACCGTGATGAGGTAATTGAAATTCTTAAGACGAAAACAGGAAGAACAGAAGACGAAGAGTTGAACCTGGTGGCTTTTAGCTCTTATATTAATGCAAAGGCCTCAAAAGAAGAGGGGGTAATTCGTGACCGGATAGCCATTGTCTATGCTCAGGGCAGTATTGTTCAGGGAAAAGGAAACCAGGAAAATATTGGTTCCGAAACCATGGCAAAAGCCATTAGCGAAGCCAGAAATAACAAGAAAGTAAAAGCCATTGTCTTCAGGGTAAACTCAGGTGGCGGCGATGCACAGGCTTCCGAAATTATCCGGCGTGAAATAGAGCTTGCCAGCAAAGATAAACCTGTGATTGTTTCCATGGGTGACATGGCCGCTTCAGGTGGTTACTGGATTTCGACCAATGCAGACTATATTTTCGCAGAACCTACAACGCTTACCGGTTCTATTGGTGTGTTTGGCATCATTCCCAATATGAAAGGATTGTTTAACGACAAACTGGGCATTACCTGGGATGCCGTAATGACCAACGAAAACTCAGATTTTATCGACATCATGAAACCATTAAGCCCCTTTCAACACGAGAAACTCAACCAAACCGTTGTCGACATTTACCAGGAGTTTACGGCCCTGGTAGCCCGCACACGCAAACTGGATGTTCAGTTTGTCGACAGCATTGCTCGTGGCCGGGTTTGGACTGGTCAGGATGCCAGGCAGCTTGGACTCATTGATGACTTTGGGGGAATAGACGCTGCCGTAAAATATGCAGCCAATAAAGCACAACTGGGCGAGGCTTACCGCATTGTTGAATATCCAAAACGAAAAGACTTTGTGCAACAATTGATGGAAGAACTCACCGGACAGGTCAGTACGCGTTTGATCAACAACGAGTTGGGAGAGTATGCCAAATACTACCAGGAATTGAAATCGTTACAGGGTATGCAGGGTATTCAGGCCAGGGTACCGTATTTTCTGGAAATAAAATAGCCCCTTTTACAGTAAAAAATATTCGATACAGAAGAGGCTGGAGATCCAATGAAAACAAAAAAGGGCTGCTCATCAGAGCAACCCTTTTTTATTGTTTGAAATTTCTATTTAGAATAATCCATTTCGGTCATCCTCTTGTAGTTTTTGTATCGCCAAAGGGCACTTTCTTCTGCAAGCTTAAAGAGTTTTTTAGCCTCTTCGGGGAAGGCCTTTCTTAATGAAGAGTAGCGCACTTCATTGTTCAGGAAGCTTTGGAATTTTGTCCAATCGGGTTCTTTTGAATCCAGGGTAAAGGGGTTCTTTCCTTCGGCCTCCATAAGTGGATTGTAACGGTACAACTGCCAGTATCCAGCCTCAACAGAGAACTTCTCTTCGTCCTGAGCTCCACCCATGCCACCTTTGATACCGTGGGCAATACAAGGTGAGTAAGCGATGATCAACGAAGGGCCCGGATAAGCCTCGGCTTCCTTGATGGCTTTGAAGGCCTGCGACTGACTTGCCCCCATAGCGATTTGAGCAACATACACATATCCATAAGTCATGGCCATGGCGCCCAGATCTTTTTTGCGGGTTTTCTTACCGGAAGCAGCAAATTTAGCTACTGCTCCAATAGAAGTGGATTTAGATGCCTGGCCTCCGGTATTTGAATAAACCTCAGTGTCCAGAACCAACACGTTAACATCTTCCCCCTGAGCCAACACGTGGTCAAGGCCCCCGAACCCAATATCATAAGCCCAACCGTCACCGCCAAATATCCATTGTGATTTCTTTACCAGATATTGTTTCAGGTTAAGGATTTCTTTTGCCAGAGGATCGCTCTCTTTACTAAATGCAGCAACTACTTTTGCAGAAGCCAGAATCGATTTTGCAGCATCATCTTTCCCTTCAATCCATTCCTTCATGGCTTCTTTGGAGGCGGCAGAAAATTCTTTCGCCAAAGCCAGTTCCATCCGTTCGTGGATACGCTGCCGCATTTTTGCGGTAGCAATGGACATACCATAACCAAACTCGGCATTGTCTTCAAACAAAGAGTTGGCCCAGGCAGGTCCATGACCTGATTTTTGGTCGGTGCAATAGGGAGTGGAAGGAGCTGAACCACCATAAATGGAAGAACACCCTGTAGCATTGGCCACCATCATCCGGTCACCAAACAATTGTGTAACCACTTTAATATAGGGGGTTTCGCCACAACCTGCACAAGCTCCCGAGAATTCGAACAGAGGCTGTGCAAACTGACTGTTTTTTACTGTTTGATCCTTTGGTACTACCTCATCCTTGTATCCCACTACATCATTCAGGTAGTTCCACCGGTCAATTTCGTCAAGTTGTGTTCCAATAGGCTTCATCACGAGCGATTTCACCTTTGAAGGACAAACTTCGGCACAAGCATCACAACCGGTACAATCCAAAGTACTTACCTGGATACGGTATTTATAGGCCTTGATGCCGGCCAATCCCTGAATCACTTTGGTCCCTTCCGGTGCTTTTGCCAATTCTTCATCTGTTAACAAGAATGGACGAATGGCAGCGTGAGGGCAAACATAGGCGCATTGGTTACACTGAATACAGTTTTCTTCAATCCATTCCGGAACATTGATGGCGATACCTCTTTTTTCATAGGCTGTCGTCCCGGCAGGGAAAGTACCATCTTCACGTCCGTTAAAAACACTAACCGGCAGGCTGTCGCCTTTTTGCAAGTTGATTGGATTGACCACATCGCGGATAAATGCAGGTAATGAATCATCCACCTTTGGTTTTTCAATAATAAGCTTTGACCATTCAGCAGGGATATCAATCTTTTCAACAGCATCGCCACTGTCGACTGCAGCGTAGTTCATGTTGACAATTTCTTCCCCTTTACTACCATATGATTTGCGGATGGCTTTTTTCATCTCTTCAACAGCATCTTCGTAAGGAATAACTTCCGATACTTTAAAGAATGCTGACTGCATGATGGTATTGGTGCGGTTTCCTAAACCAATTTCCTCGGCAATTTTGGTGGCATTGATGATGTACATGGTGATGTTTTTCTCAGCCAGATACTTTTTGAAATGATTGGGAAGCCGTTTCTTGGTTTCTTCAACATCCCAGATGCTGTTAAGAAGAAAGGTGCCCCCTTTTTTCAATCCGGCCAGCATATCGTATTTTTCCAGGTAAGCCGGAACATGACAAGCTACAAAGTCAGGTGTGTTGACCAAATAATGCGAGCGGATGGGAATATCACCAAAACGAAGGTGAGAGACTGTAATACCACCTGATTTTTTTGAGTCGTAAGCGAAATAGGCCTGGCAATATTTATCAGTACTATCACCGATGATTTTAATAGAATTTTTGTTGGCTCCAACCGTACCGTCAGCACCCAGGCCATAAAATTTGGCGGCGAATGTACCTTTAGGTGCTACATTAATTTCGGGCAACAGGGGTAAAGAGGTGTGCATCACATCATCCACAATACCTACCGTAAATTGGTTCTTTGGATTTTTAGCCGCCAGGTTATCATAAACAGAAATCATCATGGCCGGAGTGGTATCCTTTGAACTTAATCCATAACGCCCGCCAACGATGACAGGTGCATTTTCTTTGCCATAAAACAGTTCCTTAATGTCCAGGTACATGGGCTCACCATTGGCACCTATTTCCTTGGTTCGGTCGAGTACAGCAATGCGTTTTACCGACTTGGGACAGGCTTTCATAAAGTATTTTTCTGAGAAAGGTCTGTACAGGTGCACAGTGATGACGCCTACTTTTTCACCGTTGGCCAACTTATAATCCACCACTTCTTTAATGACTTCTGTGATGGAACCCATGGCCACGATCACATCTTCTGCATCCGGAGAACCATAATAGGTAAACGGATGGTATTCGCGTCCGGTGATTTTCTTCAGCTGTTGCATGTAATCTTCAACCATGTCGGGAATACCGGTATAGAATTTTGAGGCGGCTTCTCTCGACTGGAAGTAAATATCAGGATTTTGAGCAGTCCCACGGGTTACAGGATGTTCAGGGTTTAATGCGTGGTCACGAAAGCGTTGCAACGCGTCATAATCAAGCAGTTTAGCAATTTCTTCCTGGTCCATGGCTTCTACTTTCTGAAGTTCGTGCGAAGTTCTGAAGCCATCAAAGAAGTGCATGAATGGGATCCTGGATTTAATGGCTGCCAGGTGGGCAATTCCGGCAAGGTCCATAATTTCCTGGGCACTGCTGGTGGCCAGCATGGCAAAACCCGTTTGACGGGTACTCATCACATCACTGTGGTCACCAAAAATGGACAGAGATTGTGCGGCCAAACTGCGGGCACTTACATGGAAAACTCCCGGAAGCAATTCACCGGATATTTTATACATGTTAGGAATCATGAGCAACAATCCCTGCGAAGCGGTAAATGTAGTGGTTAAGGCACCTGCCTGAAGCGAACCATGAACAGCGCCTGATGCTCCGCCTTCTGATTGCATTTCGGAAACCTTTACGGTTTCACCAAAAATATTTTTCTTGCCGCTTGCCGACCATTGATCGACATACTCGGCCATGTCGGACGAGGGAGTAATCGGGTAAATAGCAGCCACTTCACTAAACATATAAGCGATATATGCAGCGGCATAGTTTCCTTCACAAGTAATGAATTTCTTCTTATTTTTCATCTTATGTTATAATTAGAAAAAACGAGTTGATAATCAATTTGAAATTTGATGCAAAATTACTCTTTTCAATTGTCAGGTGCCTCCCCCCACCCCAAATACTTGACCTCAAACAACAATTTAAAATCATTATAGATTGCACCTGCACACGTTGCAAAATGAAAAAACTGTAATTTTACAGATTTAAAAGACACTATAAATTTATTAGATATGGATCTTTCGACAACTTACCTTGGACTAAAACTTAAAAATCCGATCATCGTTGGTGCCAGCAACCTGGTCACCGACTTATCGATCATAAAAAAACTCGAAGACGCCGGAGCTGCTGCCATTGTTTATAAATCACTTTTTGAGGAGCAGATTCACCTTGAAAACCTGGAACTGAATCAGGACATGACTGATTACAACGACCGGAATGCTGAAATGACCAGCATTTTCCCAACCGATATGTATGAAGCCAGCCCTGACGAATTTTTGATGCACTTCAAGGAAGCCAGAAACACCGTCAACATTCCCATGATTGCCAGTTTGAACTGTGTATATGATGACACCTGGTACGAGTATGCCAAAAAGCTGGAAGAGGCCGGGGCAGATGCGCTCGAACTAAACTTTTACAATAACCCACGTGATTTTGACATGGAGGGTCGTTCAATCCTAAATGAAGAGCTGGACACCATCGAAGGCGTGAAGAAAACCGTTAAAATTCCCGTGAGTGTTAAACTCAGTCCTTTTTATACCAATCCATTATACACCATCAATGAAATGGACAAAAGAGGAGCGAATGGTTTTGTGCTTTTTAACAAACTTTTCCAGCCCGACATCAACATCGATCTGGAAGAATTGCACTTCCCATACAACCTGAGTTCCGAACATGAATCAAGGCTTCCTTTGCGGTACGTGGGCATCCTTTACGACAATATAAAAGCAGACCTTTGTGCCAACCGTGGGATTTTTACCGGTGAAGACGTGATTAAAATGATTCTGGCCGGTGCCAATGTGGTACAAATTGTGAGCACCATCTATAAACATGGCCCATCGCAAATAGCTAAAATGCTGGAGGATATGGAAATCTGGATGGCCAATAAGCAATACAACAACCTGAGCGAATTTCGTGGTAAACTGAGCAAGAAGAACATCAAAGACCCGTTTGCTTACCGCCGGGCACAGTATGTTGACATTTTAATGAAATCAGGAAAAATTTTTAAGGATTTTCCGATATAATAAACACGTTTCACTTTTTCGATAGCCGTTTCCTTCCCAGGGAACGGCTTTTTTGGTTTAGCATATTTGTATTGAGTTCATTTACGGGAGTATCTTACGCTCTTTAATTGAGTCAGCTTCCAGGCCATCATGTATTTATTGCCATTAACTTTAAAGGCAAAAACTCCTTTTATGATCAACTATATTTATTCTGGTACCATTAAATCATATATTTACCAATGATGTCTAGCAGCAAAGCTTTTTGGATGGGCTTGGTGATATAGTCATCAAAGCCTGCTTGTATTATTCGGTCTTTATCATCTACCAGGGCGTAGGCAGTTTGTGCAATTACGGGCAAATCAGGTCTTTTGTCTCTTATAATTTTCAGGGCATCAAATCCATTCATTACAGGCATCTTGATGTCCATCAATACCAGCTTAACATGGGGGTTATTCTCACAAATTTTCACTGCTTCGAGTCCATTTATTGCATGAATATATGGATATCGCTCGCCCTGGAACACTTCTTCAAAATATTGGAAATTCAATTCATCATCTTCAACAATCAGCAATAAATTATGGTCATCGGGGGTTATCCGCTTATGAATCAACGGGGTTACTATTTCAGGGAGTTCCTCGTTTGATTCATTTAGTGGAATGGAAAAGGAAAAACGGGATCCTTTACCCGGCTCCGAAAATAATTCTATCTTCCCTCCCATCATTTCTACAAATGCCTTTGATATGGCAAGCCCCAAACCAAAACCGCCTCTGGCAAACTTAAGTTCTTCGTCCACCTGCCGAAAACGGTTGAATATCAATTCGTGGTATTTTCTATCAATTCCGATACCGGTATCCTCCACCCAAAAAAACAGTTCGCCCGGATCCCTTCTGCGATACCCAAAGGCTACACTCCCCTTTTCGGTGTATTTTAACGCGTTGGATATTAAGTTGATCAATATTTGCCTCAATTTAATTTCATCGGTAAATATCCGGAGTTCAACCTGGGGGATGTCGACAAGAAATCTGATCGATTTCTCCTTTGGAATGGTTACATTAAGGGTTTGATATAGGTCATCGAAGAAACTATTTAGATTCACGGGATCGGAATGGACCTCGGTATAACCTGCCTCAATCCTGGATATTTCGATGATATCATTAATAATAGACAACAAGTGCCTGCCGCTTTTATGTACCACGTTAATGTAGTTTTCTCTGTCCTCACCATTCAGGTTTGGTTCTCTTAACAAATCGGTGAAACCCATAATGGCATTCATGGGGGTCCTGATTTCGTGCGAAAGATTAGCCAGAAAAGCCGATTTAAGGCGATCACTTTCTTCTGCTTTGTCCTTGGCAACTACCAGTTCCTGATTGAGTAGGATGTATTGCCGATTTTTTTCCTCTAACTTTTTATTGGTTTCGTGCAGCTGTTGCTCGAACAGTTTTCGATCTGTCAGGTCAACGCCCAGACAGGCCATGCCAATGATTTCATTATTCTCATTAAATAAACGGGTATTGTACCAGGACAGGAAAAACCGATCGCCATACTTCCCAATAATTTCATTTTCAGAATATTTTATAAAAGTATTTTCATTTAGATTAACAGTGAATTCCCGGTTAGTTGAATCATTTAACTCTTTTGGCATAAATATATTATACCAATTCTGGTGTAATACTTCGTCCTTGGTATACTTTGTAAGGTCAAGTAAATATTTATTACAGAAGGTTATATTCGCATGGGTATCCAGAATAATAGAAACTATATTCCCGCTTTTCATAATCTGGCTCAACCTTCGCTCCAATTCGGTCAATTTCTTAAACGCTAACCGGTTTTGGACATTTTTTGTTTGATTGAGCATGAAGATGCCAAGTAGCATGGTGCCTGGAGAATAGATGAATATCAGCGGCAAAGCAATGTTATTGATGGTTGAAAAAAAAGTTCCGGAAGGTAGAAAAGCCGTACACCCCAACATGGCCAGATGAACCAATAAGCCCATCAACAACAGCTCAATATAAACATTTTTAATGGAAATTAAGTGATGGAATTTAGCCCATAACAACCCGATAGAACCTGATGAAAAGATAACGGCGATGCCCATCCACATTCCATCGCCTCCGAGCCAGAATCTCAGCAATGAGGTCATCAACATGGCAATCAGAGTAGGAATAAAACCAAAAAACAAACCTGAAATGGCCAACAAGATGGACCGCGTATCGAAAATAAGGCCTGGCACCAAAGTCCATGGAGTAAACATGAGCAGTATTCCGATACCACCTATGACTATTCCGGAAATGAGTTTTGAAAAGATGCTTTTTTGGTCTGCCTTCTTTAACCAAACAGTTTCGTACAGTAGTGCAAAAGCCAACAATATGCCAATATTTTGCAGTAAACCAATGATGATCGACTCTTTCATTTAGAGGAATAACGTTCGACAGGTAAAAAAAAGGCTAATTTACAATAAATAACTGGCGCTTTAACAATCTGATGGTTAATTAAATAGGCTAAATACCAAAAAAATAATACCCCGGCATGTATAAGATTTGGATCATTTAAATGAGAGAACAAAATGGTTGCCCGGTTTCTTGACGACTAATTTTCTTCGTTAAAATATAGTTTATAGAAATTCATTTTCTTTTCTTCATCGCGGCCTTTTTCAATATAACGCCTGTCGCCATGAATGTAAAGACTAAAATTTTTATCGAGTTTGAGTACACTTTTAAAATTTTTTGCCTGTCTTTTGGTCGCCCTATCGCTGATATCGAAACGATCGTCGATTTGAATTTTATATTCCTGCTCGTATTCTGATTTATAGCTTTTAAAAGTGTTGGCCAAATCGGGATGATCGAGTACTTCATTGGAGAAAGTATCCAGGTCAAAGGTATCGTGTTCGCGGAAATATCGGGCAGAATTGTTGAGAATTTCCGCTTCATCGGTACGATCCATGTCAAAACGGTGTGGCAGATAGGAGGTCACAAATTTTTTGGTCATTGCCAGGGCATTATCTGTCTGGTAATAGGCATCTTTGCGTTCAACCAGGTGAAGAAACTCATCAAACCAAAAATGTGTCTCAGTCTTATTCAGGTTATCCACTGCTTCCACGATAAAGCCGTTTTCTTCCTCTAAATTATAAATCAAACAACCTTTATCGAGTTTATTAATGTTGATGCCCTCATCGCTGTTGATGTTGTAGCTATCCTTGGTAGTAACTACTTTCAGATAAGTTTCACGCGATTCGGATTTAAACAAGCCCAAAGCCTTTGTCTTCCTTCCTTCAACAACACAGTTATCGAATAGCACTACATAAAACTCGCCGAATTTTATTTTAGGATGTGTCGATTGAACGTGCAAATGCTTCGCCAGGCTAATGCTGTTATTGAAAAAGGTATCTGAATCCTCAAAAACCTGCTTCGCGTAGAAAAATACCTCGTTGAGGTTCAGGTCAGATTCGTGAGAAAAATGGTATCGCGATTCTGTTTTGAAAGGCGACAAAAAATAATGCTTCAACAAGGCTCGGATATCATCTTCCAGATCAAGCTCATCCTTTGAAAACCGAATGCTATCTTTGTTAGTAGTATTTCCAACCTTATGCAGGGCGATGTGTTGTATGATAATTTCTTCCATAGGATTCATTTATAACAATCCCTGATTTGACAGGATTGTGGTTTTTTATCGGATACCTATTAAAATTATTTTTTTAAATTATCGGTAAGCTTGATACGTTTATTATCCTGATAAACAACGACAAAAGCATCAGCAATCCCCCGTTGTTTTAGCTCCTGACTGTAGATAAGCGCCTGTTGGTAATTTGAGAAACTACCAACAGAGTACCGGTAAACCCCATCCTGAAAATTTTCGAATATTTCGCCAGATAGGCCAAACTGCCTTTTCAGTCCATCCACCGATCGCATCGATTGATTTTTTGCTAAAATCTGCACACGATAAACCATCCCTTTTAGATTGCCTGAAGGTGAAACCTGCGCTTGGTCAATAACCTCCGGAGCAGTTGGTTTTACCTTTTTAACTACCGGCTTTACAGGTTGCTTTCGATAATCATATAATGGAATTTGATCCATGTTCTTCTGATTTTGGATCGCCGCATTGTTCATACGGGGCCTCTCTCCCCTCGTTTTAGGCGTTTTTTGCTTTTCTTTGGAATCAAAATAATATGAAATGCCTATTTGCGTATAAAATGGCTGATCATATTTAAATCCATCGGCCCACATATCCACATCATCACTAAGAACTGTATGCAGGTTTCCTTCAAAGTTAAGCGCCCAGTTATTTCCCAACAAATAATTCACACCAAGACCAATAGGAACTACGACTCCTGATTTTTTGGTGGCGGTTCCGTTAACGGCATCTCCACTATTGATTACCAGACCAGACAAATGATCTGTCAATTGATTGTTCCACCCTGAATAACCCAAACCAATGGTGGAGTAAAAGCTTACTTTGCGGGGAGCCTCTTCCCAGAAAAGGTTGTTCAAATCAACATACAAGTGCACACTGCCGTCGTAGTATTTACCCGACAATTCAAAATCAACTACGGCTCCTGTTGCAGCTTTTTGCTTGTGGCTCTTAATCGATGAATAGTAAAAACCTGCTCCCAGGGCGAAAGTTGGCGTCAAAAACTTCCTTGCCATTATTCCAGTTCCAAACGCGCTTTCACCCGACATTTTTTTAAAATAACCATTGTTACTTGCATCACCATAATACTGGGTAAAGCCAATATGATAATTAAATTGCCATTCGTGCGACAAGTTGTCCTTTGTAGAAAAAGTTGGTGATTGTCCGGACACTCCTTTTGACAGCATCAATAGAATTGCTAGCGAAATAAAGAGGTACGATCTGGGCATAGTCTAATTATAGGCTAAAATATTATTGGCAATAGTTCAACAAGTAATCGTGTGCCGGGCCAAAGCCAAACTCCAGGGCTTTATTCCAGTCTTTGCAAGCGCCGGCCATGTCTTGCATATAGTATTTTGCTACACCCCTGTTGAAATAATTTTTCACCCAATTGGAGTAATCCATCACATCATCAGGTTGAAAATCGAGTGCCTTGTCAAAATCATCAATGGCATCATCATAGAGGCGCATTTTGCTGCGCGCGTTACCGCGGAAGGAGTAAATCAGGAAATCGGGAGTATCAGGATTTTCTTCCAATGCAGTATCAAAAAACTCAATGGCAGCCGGAAAATCACCCATTTGATATTTAAGGATTCCCCAGTTAAAATTATTGGTATAGGCATCATTTTCCGTTAAGGGATTATCCGGATTGGTAACCGGGAGGACAAACTCCTGGGCATCACGAATTAATGATTTAAACCGGAATAATTTTGTTTCATAAAATGTCATGTCAAAGTTCTTTACCCAGTTTTCAGGAGCTGCATAATAGCTGACTAAATATTTTTTACGAAACGATCTGATCAATTTAAACCTGACTACTTCTTCTTCACCATTTTTAATTGGAAAAACAGCGAACACCAAGTTCCAGTCGTTCACTGTTTCACCACGCTCAACGCTTTGAATGGCCTTTATTATTTCATCATCCTCAATCTTTTGTTCAAAGTTTTTAACTGTTCCGCGCGTATACAAGTTTAAATCAACTGCATAAGCCTTGTTGAAGGGAATTTCGACTGGAAGCAAGTCTTCAAGCTTCTTGCTTTTAAACACGTAAAAATCAAGGGATTTATATCCTCTCCACCCTTCTCCCAACACAGGAAACTCATAATCACCGTCGTGGTATTTTTTTATCAGAACATTGTATTGTTCGTTACCAATCATTACCTTTCGGATTTGAAGAGCAATGATATTGTCTTGTCCTAATTTACGTTCCGAGCCAGTGCCTTTGTTGGTACGTTCATCGGTAAAAGGAACCCTGTTAGCAGCTGAAAGCCAGCGCCCATTGTCTTGCTTCGACCAGCCGGTTAGCTGGTTCAGTTCAGATTGTACCGGACTTAATGAGCTAAAGTTTACCAGTTCTACATCTACTTGCTTACCCAGGTCTGTTTGTGAGCTGGCCTGGTAGCCACTGAAGCAGAACATGCCTACCAATAGAAAAAACTTAAAGCTTATAATTTGTTCTTTAAACATGAAATATTTTGGTTTATCATCAAACTAAGCCAACCGGGTAAATTTATAAATTTTCAGCCGGACAGCGTTAGAGGTTCATTTTTTTATTAAAAATGTTATTAACAGGCTAAATCAATCGACAAATTTAATCTATTTCGCTGAAATTAAACAAAATAAATAAGTTGAATTACCTGGCTATTATTTTGAAACTGACCTTGTGAAAGAACTAAGGGATTTTTAACTTGAAAAATAGTGGCCAATTAACTTCTTAATCAACTATCAACCCAAAAACACTAACCTAAACCGACAAGCTAAACCAGCAGGCTTTTCACACCGGCAATAGCTGAATCGATGCCTTCCGCCTCTTTACCTCCGGCAGTAGCCATGTGTGGCTGACCACCACCGCTTCCTTGTATATAAAGTGCTACCTGCCTGATGGCTGCGGCGGCATCAAACTGTTTAGTCGCTACGAGTTCATCTGAAGCTGCGATCACCAGATTCACCTTGTTTTCGTGTACAGCACCAATCACCACAACCACATTCGTATCCAAGGTTCGTAGTTTCTGCGCCAATAGCTTGGCCTGGTTTACATCCATAGTAAATCTACCCGAAACAAATCGCATTTGCGCTAATTCAATGCCCTTGTCAAAAAGTTGACCCGCCAGTTGATTTGCTTTTTCCCTTTGCAGTGATTCAATTTCTTTTTGAAGAAGGGCATTCTTCTCCAATGCCTGTACTACTGCGAGTAGTGTATTCGATTGATTTTTAAACTGATTACTGATTAGATGAAGTGTATCAAGTTGATCCTGAATATATTTTTCAGCCTGTGACCCCGATAATGCCTCTATGCGACGCACCCCGGCCGCTATGCCACTTTCAGAAACGATCTTAAACAATCCAATATTTCCAGTTGCGGAAGTATGAGTTCCTCCACATAATTCAACCGAAAACCGGGGATCAAAGGTCACCACACGAACTGCCTCTCCATACTTTTCTCCAAACAAGGCCATTGCCCCCATTTCGAGCGCATTTTTGATAGGGACGTTTTCTTTTGTTTCCCCTGAAACATTTTCGCGTATCTTTTTATTTACAATCAGTTCAACCTGCCTGATCTCGTCTGGAGTCATCTTTGAAAAATGAGAAAAGTCGAACCTGATTCTTTCGGCATCAACCAACGATCCCTTTTGTTCAACATGCATCCCAAGGACTTGCCTCAACGCTGCATGCATCAGGTGTGTGGCCGTGTGGTTATTGGCAGTAAGCTGCCTGTTTTCGGCATTTACAATCGCCTCGAAAACAGCTTCAGGATTTTTCGGCAGGTTGTTTAAATAATGAACGATGAGGTTGTTCTCTTTTTTTGTATCAACTACTTCAAGCGTTTCGGACTTAGAAACCAAAAGACCGATATCGCCCACTTGCCCTCCTGATTCAGCATAAAATGGAGTTCGGGTAAGCACCACCTCAAAGTTGGTCTTCTTTTTAGCAATTACTTTACGGTATTTAATGATACGAACCTCTGCAACGAGCTGGTGATATCCCACAAAGCCTTCCGAAACACTGGTTCCTGGTAATTCTATCCAATCGCCTGTTTCAACGGAGGCTGCACTTCTCGAACGTTGTTTTTGCTCGTCTAATCCCCTATTAAATCCATCCATATCAACAGAATAGCCTTTCTCACGGGCGATTAACTGAGTTAAATCGATGGGAAACCCAAAGGTGTCGAACAACTCGAAAGCAAAAGCCCCGTTAATTATTTTTTGATCGTTTAATTGTAGTATATACTGATCAAACTTTTTGATTCCTTGGGCAAGCGTTCGCAAAAAAGCCTGTTCTTCTTCCTTAATTACCTGAATAATAAATTCTTTCTGGGAGGCCAATTCGGGAAAAACTGCGCCCATTTGGCTGGCTAAAATGGGGACAAGTTGAAACATAAACGGTTCCTCGAAACCCAGAAAAGTAAAACCGTATCGAACCGCTCTGCGCAAGATCCGGCGAATGACATAACCGGCCCCGGTATTTGATGGAAGTTGACCGTCGGCCACAGCAAACGAAACCGCCCTGATGTGATCGGAAATTACACGCATGGCAATATCCTTATTTTTATCTGAATGATAGGTTGTTCCAGCCATTCTGGCCACTTCGCTAATTAAAGGAGCAAACACGTCTGTATCATAGTTTGAGCGTACACCCTGGATTACCATCGAAAGACGTTCAAAGCCCATCCCTGTGTCCACATGCTTGGCAGCCAGAGGTTCTAATTTCCCGGAAGAAAGTCTGTTAAACTCAATGAACACCAGGTTCCATATTTCAATCACTTCGGGATGATCCTGATTAACTAAATCTTTCCCGCTGATTTTGGCTTTTTCTTCTTTTGAACGAATATCGACATGAATTTCCGAACAGGGCCCGCACGGGCCTGTGTCGCCCATTTCCCAAAAGTTATCTTTTTTCGAACCCAATAGAATATGAGCCGGAGGAACTGTTTTGGCCCAAAAATCATAGGCTTCCTGATCCATGGGCAAGCCATCTGCTTGATCTCCCTCGAAAACAGTAATGTATAGATTCTCTTTATCAATTTTAAGTACCTCAGTCAGCAATTCCCACGCCCAATCGATGGCCTCTTTTTTAAAATAAGAACCTTGGACTCCTCCGAACGACCAATTACCGAGCATCTCGAACATGGTATGGTGATAGGTGTCGTGACCTACTTCTTCGAGGTCGTTATGTTTTCCACTCACACGTAAACACTTTTGAGTATTAGCCACCCGTGCGTAAGTTGCCGGTGAATTACCCAAAAACACATCCTTAAACTGGTTCATGCCGGCATTGGTGAACATGAGGGTTGGGTCGTTTTTTACAACCATGGGAGCAGAAGACACCAGCTGGTGCTGCTTCTGCTTGAAAAAATCGAGGAACGCATTACGAATTTCTACGGATTTCATAGAATTTTAGTTAACAATTATTTGTTTATATTTACGAATTTTTAAGATGCAAATGTAGCCTAATTTATTAATTTTGCCCCAGTGTTAATTTCGTCTATGGCCAAAACAAAATATATATTCAACTCGAAATCGCTTGCTTACGAAGAAGTTAGGAAGTCAAGCGGTCAAAAAATCGCTAATACATTTCTCTTTTTAATAACAGCATTGGCTTTCTCGGTAGGCTTGACCATTTTGGCCTATACTTTTACACAAACCCCTCGAGAACGGATGCAAAAAGCTGAACTTGAGCAGGTAAAGCTTCAATACAGCATCATGAACGACCGACTGGATAAGCTCCACGTGTTGATGAAAGAAATGAGTGACCGGGACGACAATATTTACAGGGTTATTTTTGAAGCCGAGCCAATTCCCAAAACGATTCGACAAGCCGGTTATGGTGGCGTCGACAGGTATGATCAGCTGGAAGGTTATTCAAATTCAGAGCTTTTAATAAACACCGCCAAAAAACTTGATGTCCTGGCCAGCCAGATGTATGTGCAATCGAAATCGTTTGATGAAGTATTCGAAATGGCCCGGAACAAAGAAATCATGTTGGCCAGTATTCCGGCTATTCAGCCAGTTAGCAATGCAAATCTTAAACGGCTCTCTTCATTCTACGGATATCGGATTGATCCCATATATAAAATAAACAAGTTTCACGCAGGTGTTGATTTTAGTGCACCCCGTGGAACTCCTATTTATTCGAGTGGTTCAGGCAAAGTTATCCGGACGAGTAAAGCTTCCAGGGGATATGGAAATACCATTACCATCGATCACGGCTTTGGATACCAGACATTTTATGCACACATTCAAGACATTAAAGTTAAAATTGGAGAAGAAGTAAAACGCGGGCAAATAATTGGTAGTGTTGGAAACACAGGTAAATCAACCGCTCCGCATTTGCACTATGAAGTGAAAAAAAATGGCCACACAGTAAACCCTATTTATTATTTCTTCAACGATTTGTCGCCCGACGAATTTGGATTGGTCCTCGAACAATCTACTTATTCGAATCAAACTCTTGACTAAAAACAAATGGCCGAAAAACTGTTCTACAAGATAGGAGAGGTGGCTGATATCTTAAGTATTACACCCTCGCAACTCCGGTATTGGGAACAAGAATTCAGCTTTCTTAAACCTAAGAAAAACGACAAAGGAACACGTTATTACTCTCAAAAGAACATCGTACAGGCTCAATTGGTTTTTCATCTGCTCAAAGAAAAAGGGATGACCATAGCCGGTGCCAGGGAATACCTTGAAAGGAGAAAAAATGACCAATCATTGGAAAAGCTGGAGGTAATTTCCACATTAAAAAAGACAAAAACACTCTTAACTGAGATAAGTCAATTATTAGATTCAGTAAAATAAGGGATATTTCCTTTACAAATTGTGAAACAAGCCAAATTGATTAATTTTACGGAAAATATTCTGTTATGAAAATAATTGCATTGATTCTTGCTTTGCTGATAATTCATCCGGTTTTAAGCCTTGCACAGGATACAACTTCCATTTCTCAAAGTCGCAAAAACAACCTGATCAGCTTGCTCAACTATCGGTTCAAAGGTGGTTATTATAGTTTTGAAAAGGAGTTTATCAAACAGGTAACCTATCCCGAAATGGCCCGGAACAGCTGCGTTGTTGGGATCGTTCTCGTTTCGGTAGTGGTAGATTGCGATGGAACAATAAGCGATGTCAGGGTCAAGAATCCGTTAGGCTATGGGATTGATGAAATGGTAAGTAATTTTTTTGTCGCTACTGAAAAGCAATGGAACCATTGCACTGATTCGAAATATACAAAAATGGAAATTCCCATTCAGTTTCGCATCAAAGGAACTAAAACGGATGAGGAAGCCGCCTTGTTGGTTTGCCTGGCCGAAAATCCGGGTTTCCCATGCAATGACGATGAATACTATTTGAAAAAAGCGCAACGGTTTCTTGAAAAAGGAAGAGGATTAAAAGCCATAGGCATGCTGGATATTCTCATTAAACGAAATCCTTACAACACCTTGTACTACGAGATGAAACAAAAAGCCATCGAAATGTAACCCTTGATTTGTATGTTTGAAATCCTTCAAAACATAGATGAACATTGGCTGTTGCTTATTAACCAGCACTTTTCACCTGTGTTGGATTACCTGATGATTTTTTCAACAGGAACCCTTTCGTGGCTTCCTCTTTATATCCTATTGCTTTATTTAATCATACGAAAATTCAGGATGAAGGCCATTCTCGTCCTATTGATGGTGGCTCTGACCGTCACTCTTACCGATCAGCTTTCGGTACATTTGTTTAAAGAGGTTTTCCTCCGATTACGCCCTTGCCATCATCCCGATTTGCAAGACAGCATTAGAACCATTATAGGATGTGGCGGAAAATATGGATTTGTCTCGTCTCATGCTGCCAACTCGGCTGGACTGGTCACCTTTCTTCTTTTGGTTTTCCGTCCCATGAATATGATTTTAGCCCTTTTTCTGATTGTTTATGTCCTATTGAATATGGTTAGCAGGGTGTATTTGGGTGTTCATTATCCTTTCGATGTGCTGGGAGGGGCGTTCTTAGGTATCATTTGTGGGCTGACCACTTCGCACCTAACCAAATTCTTAATAAGCAAGTTCTGAGTTTTTTTTTGGATATTTGCACGCGCATCGATAACCAAACCAACGTGAGAATTGCCGTAAACACAAGATTATTGATTAAAAACCAGCTTGAGGGCATTGGTTGGTTCACCTATGAAACGCTGAAAAGAATCGTGACGAACCATCCGGAGCACGAGTTTTTTTTTATTTTCGACCGGGCTTACGATCCCCAATTTATTTTTAGTAAGAACGTTACACCAATTGTTGTCGGGCCACCTGCACGTCATCCGTTGTTATTTATTTTGTGGTTCGAGTTTTCCATTCCATATATCCTGAAGAAAATCAAAGCGGACGCCTTTATTTCACCTGATGCCTATGGTTCGCTGTCAACAAAAGTCCCTACCTTGCTGGTTATACATGATTTAAACTTTGAACATTATCCTCAATACATCCCCCGGTTAGCCAGGTGGCATTATCAATATTTTACCCCGCGATTCGCCAAAAAAGCCCAACGAATTGCCACCGTTTCGGAATACTCAAAAGCTGACATTGTAACACAGTATGGCATTGACCCTGAAAAAATAGACGTTACCTACAACGGTGCCAACCAACACTTCTCTCCCATTTCTGAAGCCGATCAAGTTAAAATAAAAAAGGAACTCACCGGTGGGCATGACTATTTCATATTTATTGGCGCTTTAAATCCACGCAAAAACTTAACCAACCTGTTTAAAGCATTTGATGTATTTAGAATAAACAATCCATCGGTACAAACACGGTTGGTGGTAGTGGGTGAAAAAATGTACTGGACCGATGACATTAAAAACAGCTACCTTAAGATGACCCATAAGTCACAGGTAGTTTTTACCGGCAGGCTTAACCTGGACAAATTGGTTGCCATAACTGGTGCCGCGAAAGCACTCGTTTATGTTTCAATATTTGAAGGTTTCGGAATCCCGATTGTGGAGTCTTTTTATGCAGGTGTTCCGGTAATTACCTCTACAACAACCTCTATGCCTGAGATTGCAGGGGATGCGGCTCTCTTGGTCGATCCATTCGACATTAACCAGATTGCAGAAGCCATGGAAAAAATTACTTTTGACAAACAATTGGCCCTATCGCTCATTGAACGTGGTCGCAAACGCCGCCATCTTTTCACATGGGACAATACGGCCGATCAATTATGGAATAGCTTTCAAAAAATGATTAAAGATTCAATAAAATAAACTACACCACTAAAAAATACCAAACCAGATGAATACACTTATACTTGGAAGTGGGGGCAGAGAGCATGCTTTAGCGTGGAAAATTGCCCAAAGTAGCTTGTCGGAAAAAATATTTATCGCTCCGGGAAATGCAGGAACCAGAAGCTTAGGAACGAACCTTCCAATTGGTGTTAACGATTTTGAACACATTAAGACAGCGGTAATTGAACATGACATTGATTTGGTGGTTGTAGGCCCAGAAGATCCTTTGGTCCAGGGTATTTATGATTACTTTCAACAAGACAAAATTCTTTGCAACACTCCTGTGATAGGCCCTTCAAAAGCCGCCGCCATGCTCGAAGGCAGTAAAGACTTTGCCAAAGATTTTATGTTCCGGCATCAAATACCTACCGCGGCGTACTTAACTGTAGATGTAAATAATTTATCACAAGGGATGGATTTCCTGGATACGTTATCTCCACCCTACGTCCTTAAAGCCGATGGGCTTGCTCAAGGTAAAGGCGTACTCATTCTCGACCAACTTGATGAGGCTAAAGCTGAATTAAAATCGATGATAACCGATGCTAAATTTGGCGATGCATCGAAAAAGGTTGTCATTGAGGAATTTCTGACAGGTATAGAATGTTCTGTATTTGTGCTCACCGATGGAACTGACTACGTGATATTGCCTGATGCCAAAGATTATAAAAGAATTGGAGAAGGTAACTCCGGGCTGAATACAGGTGGCATGGGTTCGGTATCGCCAGTACCATTTGCAAACACTGAATTTATTAAAAAAGTAGAAAAGCTGATCATTGTCCCAACCATAAAAGGCCTACAATCAGAAGGCCTTATTTATAAAGGATTTATCTTTTTTGGATTAATTCAGGATGGCGGAAATCCAAAAGTGATTGAATACAACTGCAGGATGGGTGATCCTGAATCCGAATCTGTCATCCCTCGCATTCAATCCGATTTGTTGGAACTTTTTATTGCAGTAGGAAACAACACATTGGGGAAGCACAAAATTGTTTTTGATGAACGATATACAGCTACCGTTTTTTTAGTTTCAGGTGGTTATCCGGAGAAGTTTGAGAAAGGGAAGGTGATTTCAGGTCTCGAAAACATGAACAATTGTATTGTTTTTCATGCGGGCACGGCCAAAGACATTGAAAATAATGCGATAAAAACCAATGGAGGAAGGGTGCTTGCTGTTACATCTTACGGATATTCGTTAAGGCAAGCTTTAAATAATGCTTATGCCAACGCGGAAAACATCCATTTCGAAGGCAGGTATTTTCGCAATGATATTGGATTTGATCTCGGGGCGAGATAATAGGTTTGTCTTATGATAAAATACTTCAGCAAGAGCTATTTTTCACGCTACGCATGGCTGTTAACTATCGTGGTGGTGAGTTGGCTCCCTCAATTTATTCATCCGGGGGAATGTGAAGGCTTTCCAAGTTATTTATTTTTACCGTGCCAATCGTTGTTCAATAGTTTCCCCATTGTTGGCATTATTTTCACCTTACTGGTCTATGTTTTTAGTATTTTCTTTCTCAATTTCATTTCCATTGAACACCATATCTCCGGGAAAGTAAATACACTTCCCATTTTCATCTACATCTTGTTTACAGCCAGTCTTTCAGCCTATTTCACAACAAACTCATTTGTCTGGATAAGCCTGCTGCTTTTATGGATGTTGCGGCATTGCCTTAGCCTTTACCAGCGCGAAAACAGTATAACTAACGCGCTCAATGCAGGATTGCTACTGAGTGTCGCTTCCTTTTTTTATCCTCCCCTCATTTATTTAATTCTCTTAATCTGGTTCTCCCTATTGCTTCACAGGGTCAATAGCTGGAGGGCTTACGTTTCTGGTTTGTTAGGATTGCTTGGTCCTTACGTATTTTTACTCACCTGGTTTTTCATGACCGACCAGTTTAAATCAGCAACAGCCAATTTTGTTGGGGAAATCCTTCCTGTTGTCAATTTTAAGTTAGATCTTCCCTGGGCAGAATTAGTCGTTTTTATCCTCCTGTTAGTGCTTGGAATCCTGTTTTCAGTCAAACTTGCTTCATCCCTGGGAGAAAAAAACATCAATTTACGTCGCAATCTTTTTATTTTGCTGCTTTTTTTCGCCTTTCAACTTTTGCTTATACTCATTTTTAATAAGAGCTCACTGGCATTCATGTTGCTGGGCATACCTTATGCATTCATCGTGTCTCACCAGCTTGTACTACTTAAAAAAACCAGGCTCATCAATCTCATTCTTTTGTTAATCACCTTGTTTATTGTTGGCAATCACCTGATGATATTGTTTAATGCTTATTAGCTCATTTACCGGGAATTTAACTGAGGCCGGATGCGACGAAGCAGGCAGAGGTTGTTTGGCAGGACCTGTATTTGCCGCTGCCGTGATTTTACCTCCCGGTTATCAACATGAACTATTGAACGACTCCAAGAAACTTTCTCCAAAACAGCGGAATTTTTTGCGCCAAATAATTGAAAAAGAGGCTATCGCTTATGGAGTTGCTTCCTGTTCACCGGAAGAAATCGACGAAATAAATATCCTCAACGCCAGTTTTTTGGCCATGCACCGTGCCATCGATAAACTAAAGCCAAACCCTCAACTTTTGTTGATAGATGGCAATAGGTTTACCCCATACAAAACCATACCCCACCGCTGTTTAATAAAAGGTGACTCGAGGTATTTATCTATCGCCGCGGCTTCTATTCTGGCCAAAACCTATCGGGATGAGTATATGCTTGAACTCCACCATCGGTATCCGAATTATGCCTGGTTAAAAAATAAAGGATACCCAACCATGGAACATAAATTGGCCATCAGGGAATTTGGGATCACTCCATATCACCGCAAGACTTTTAATTCACAGATTCAATTAAAGTTGCCATTTTAGTCTACCTTTTTACCCTAATTCTGATCTGGCAAACTTGTTAACATTTTGTTTACATGAATTTTATATATTCATGTTGGTTCAGTTTACTTCGCCAAAAAATGAGTACCTTGCACCCAAAAATAAGATGAAATTTACAGCTCAACAAATAGCAGATGCTCTTGGAGGCAAGGTTGAAGGAGATCCTCTGGTTGAAGTAAGCAATCTTTCAAAAATCGACGAAGCGCTTCCCGGCACTTTAAGTTTTTTAGCCAATCCCAAGTACGCACATTTCATATATGAAACCCCGGCTTCCATCGTTATTGTAAATGACGATTTTATTGCCGATCATCCCATTAAAACCACGTTGGTCAGAGTGAAAAATGCCTATGTATCGTTTGCCGAATTGCTTGAATTATACAAGCAAAATAAGGGAAAGCGAAGTGGTATATCAAGCAGGGCCTATATTGCGCCTTCGGCTAAAATTGGTCAGAATGTATATATTGGAGAATTTGTTTCGATTGGCGAGAATACGTCGATCGGTGATAATTGTCAGATTTACCCTAACACCAGCATCGGATACGATTGTAAAATCGGAATCGAAACCATCCTTTATAGTGGAGTAAAAATCTATGATGATTGTCAGATAGGTGATTGGTGCACAATGCATTCCGGAGTAGTAATTGGTTCTGACGGGTTTGGGTTTGCACCGCAGGAATCCAGCGATTTTCGCAAAGTACCACAATTGGGTAACGTCATCATCGAAGACCAGGTAGAAATCGGGTCGAATACCACCATTGACAGGGCAACCCTGGGATCGACCATCATCCGAAAAGGGGCCAAAATTGACAACCAGATTCAAATAGCACACAATGTGGAAATTGGTGAGAACACCGTGATTGCCGCTCAGACCGGTATATCCGGTTCAACAAAAATTGGCCGTAACTGTATGATTGGTGGACAGGTAGGCATTGTGGGACATATTACAATAGCCGATAAAGTGATGATTGCCGCCCAGTCGGGTGTTGGAAAGAGTATCCTCGTGGAAGGCGAGGTGGTGGAAGGCAGTCCGGCTTTTGGAATTCGCGAATTTCAACGATCCTACGTTCATTTCAGACGACTTGACCAATTGGTGAAAAGAGTAAATCAACTGGAGCGCAAATAACCGAAACTAACTTTTTGCTTTTCCAGATTGCCCCTTCAACCTCAAATAATACCCCTATTAACACTTTTATTTGAGGTTTTCATTTGTCCAATCCGCCCATCCGAAAATTGTAAATGAATAAATAAAAATGATTACTTTTGCAAAAATTCCTGAACAATATCAAACCTTTATACGGTAGATGACAGAGCCACAAAAAACGATACATCAGTCTATTTCGGTTGAAGGAAACGGATTGCATACAGGACAAACCGGAACACTGATCTTTCATCCGGCTCCTGTTAACCATGGGATCAAATTCAGGAGAACCGACCTGGCATCAAAACCGATTATCGATGCCAATATTGATTTTGTTGTGAGCACTGCCAGAGGGACCACACTTGGAAAAAACGAGGTAAGTATTTCTACTATCGAGCATGTACTTGCCGCCTTAACAGGGCTTGGTATTGATAATGTTCTCATCGACCTGGATGTGGAAGAAATCCCCATTATGGATGGTTCATCTCAACATTTCGTTCAGGCATTACTAAAAGCCGGGATAAAGGTGCAGGATGCCCCCAAAAATTATCTGGTCATCACCGAGACGATCATCCATGAGATTCCTTCAAAGATGATCAAGATCATGATTGAACCTGCAGATTCCTTTTCCGTGACGGTAGAAATTGATTACGAAACCCAGGTACTTGGCAAACAAACCGCACAATTAAACCATCTTGCTGAATTTGAGAAAGAGATAGCCCCTTGCAGGACTTTTGTTTTTTTGCATGAGCTCGAATTTCTGCTTCAGAACAACCTGATAAAAGGAGGTGATTTGAGTAATGCCATTGTTTTTATTAACAGGCAGGTAAACCAGCAAGAACTTGACAGGCTCGCGAAAGTTTTTAATAAACCAACCGTGAAAGTTAAAGAAAACGGAATCTTAAATAATTTACAACTGCATTTCGAAAACGAACCCGCACGCCACAAACTGTTAGATGTTATTGGCGACTTAACTCTGTTGGGGAAACCCATTAAAGGAAAAATAACCGCATTCAGACCTGGCCATCAAACTAATACTGAATTTGCCAGAATCATTAAACATACCTTAAAAGTATAAGCTATGATTAAAAAACCACCATTCGACATTTATGCTGATCCTATTTACGACATTAACCAAATAAAGGCCATTTTGCCTCATCGATCACCTTTTTTATTGGTTGACAAAGTCTTAGAGATGAGTGAAGGTCACATTGTTGCCCAAAAGAACGTAACAATGGACGAACCTTTTTTTCAGGGTCATTTCCCCGATGAACCGCTCATGCCCGGAGTTCTATTGGTTGAAGCCATGGCCCAGGCGGGAGGAATTTTCGTATTGAACACCGTTGAAGAGCCGCATTTGTACTCAACCTATTTTTTAAAAATTGACAAGGTCAGGTTTAGGGCAAAGGTTATTCCCGGCGATGTGGTTATTTTCTCCATTGAACTCACCAGCCCGATAAAAAGAGGGATTTGCTCCATACGTGGCGAAGCCTTTGTTGGAAATAAAGTTGTGATGGAAGCCGAACTGATGGCGCAAATTACTAAGAATAAGCAAAAATAGAAATACTAACATGAATCAACCATTAGCATACGTCCACCCACAGGCTAAAATCGCCCCAAACGTAGTCATCGAACCTTTTGTCAACATCGAAAAAAACGTCGTGATCAAAGAGGGTACATGGATTGGATCCAATGTTACCATCATGGAGGGAGCGCGCATTGGAAAAAACTGCAGAATCTTTCCCGGTGCCGTTATTTCTGCGATTCCACAGGATTTAAAATTCGCAGGCGAAGATACCACCGTAAAAATAGGTGATAACGTGACCATCAGGGAATTTGTTACCATCAACCGTGGAACTAAAGCCAATATGGAAACAGTTATTGGCGACAATTGCCTTTTAATGGCCTATGTACATATTGCCCACGACTGTATTCTGGGGCACAATGTAATTTTAGCCAATGCCTGTACTCTTGGAGGACACATTACAATTGACGATTGGGCTATCATTGGCGGTTTGGCTGCCGTACACCAATTCGTGCACATTGGAAAACACGCCATGATTTCGGGTGGTGGAATGGCGCGTAAAGATGTACCACCATTCACCAAAGCAGGACGCGAGCCCCTTTCATATGCAGGGGTAAACTCCATTGGCCTGCGCCGCAGGGGATACACCAATGAACGCATTAATGCCATTCAGGACATTTACCGGATTATATTCCTGAAAGGAAACAACATCACTCAGGCCATCAGTTACATTGAAGCAAATGTTCCAGCCACGGATGACCGTGATGAAATACTGAGTTTCATTGCCAATTCACAGAGAGGTATGATGAGAGGCTATACCAGCATGAAAGACCGAATATAAGAACCAACTTTAATTATAATTGTAAATAGTAAGTTAAATGGCAACAACCGCAGATTTCAGAAATGGGTTAATTATTGAGTATAACGGAGAACTTTGGGCAATTTCTGAGTTTCAACATGTTAAACCTGGTAAAGGACCGGCATTTGTCCGCACCAAATTAAAAAATGTGATTACCGGAAAAGTAATCCCCAACACTTTTACCTCCGGAGTTAAAATCAACATTCAAAGGGTAGAAAGAAGAACTTATCAGTACCTGTATAACGAAGGTGATACCTACCATTTTATGAATAGCGAAACCTTCGAGCAAACGTATATAGACAAGGCGATGGTGCCTTCTCCTCATTTGATGAAAGAAGGCCAGGAAGTAACCATTTCATATCACGCGGAAAACGACACACCCATGATTTGTGAAATGCCTACTTATGTGGTGCTCCAGGTCACATATACTGAACCCGGCGACAGAGGAAATACGGCCACCAATACATTTAAAGATGCGGAACTTGAAACAGGTGCCATTATAAAAGTCCCTTTATTTATTAATGAAGGAGACAAGATTAAGATTGATACCAGAACGGGCGATTACTCAGAACGCGTTAAAGAATAAATATGAACTTCCCACACCCCTTAACAGTAGCCTCTGTGGCAGCCATTATCGATGGCAAGATTATTGGTAACCCCGAGCAGGAAACAATTGGTTTAAACGAGCTGCATATAGTGCGCGCGGGTGATGTCACATTTGTAGATCACCCGAAGTATTACGAAAAAGTTTTAAAATCAGCGGCCTCGGTAATTATCATCAACAAGGAAGTCGAAGTTCCTGAGAACAAAAGTTTGATTTTTCACGCCGCTCCATTCGACGCGTTTAAAAAACTAATTCTTCATTTCAGACCATTTGTTCCTGGCACAGCTATGGTAAGCCCTGATGCAATCATCGGAGAAGGCACCGTAATTCAGCCAGGCGCCTTTGTGGGGAATCAGGTGACCATTGGCAGAAACTGTATCATTCATGCCAACGCAACCATTTGCGACCACTCAGTTCTGGGTGACAATGTAATCGTCCAGCCCAATGCTGTTATTGGAGGCGATGGATATTATTTTCAACGCCGTCCGCAAGGATATGTAAAATTTGAATCAGGAGGCCGCGTAATACTTGAAGACGATGTCGAAATAGGTGCTTCGTGTACCATCGACAGAGGTGTTACAGGAGATACTACGATCGGAGCAGGCACAAAAATGGACAATCAATGTCAGGTAGGGCACGATACCGTGATTGGCAAAAACTGTCTTATTGGTGCTTTTGCGGCCATCGCCGGAGTAACAGTTATTGAAGACGATGTGCTCATTTGGGCAAGAGTTGCCATTAACAAAGATATCGTGATTGGATCGAAAGCCGTAATTCTGGCGAGTTCCGGAGTTGATAAATCTCTTGAAGGCGGGAAAGTATATATGGGGTCACCGGTTGTTGAAGCCCGTCAGTACTGGAAAGAGCTGGCTGCCCTGCGGCAATTGCCGGAATTAATTAAAAAGTTAAGATAATACTGGATGGCCGGTTTCTGTTAAGGAGCCGGCTTTTTTGAACCCTGAGTGTTGCTTTTATCTATGTGATAGACATCCAATGAAACGATAATGGCAATAAATCCCCAAAATGGGACTGACAATTTATCCGTATCCAGAAAATTATTGAGGACGCCATGTGCAAAATAAGTAATCAGTCCAAGCAAAGCCATCATACTTAAAAACTTTTCTTCTCTATTTCCTGACTTGTAAACACGCAATCCTGTTATCATCACCATAATGATCAAAATCAGGACGATCATCATCCCGGGAATTCCCATTTCTGCCAAAGGCCCCAGGTATTCACTATGGGCATTGCCCATGTCGCCCAGGTTGGTCGAAATAATGGTTTTTTCTTTGGCACGTTGAAAGGGCGAATAAACGAACTGGTATGTTCCCGGTCCCCAACCTACCAAAGGTCGCTCGTCAAACAACCGAAGGGCTGCCTGCCACCGGTTTATCCGTTCAAGATTAGACGCATCAGATGAAATATTGGTGATCGACTGTATGTGCTCAATAAAATTGGCAGAAGAATCCTGTTTGTTTTTTTCTAACTTATCTATTATTTCTTGTTGAAATGTGAAGAAAAGTCCAATCAGCAATGCAATGGTAGCGAAAACGATATAGAACTTAATGCGCCAAAGCACCAACATGAATATTCCAAATGAAACAATTAAGCTTATCCACGCAGCCCTGCCATACGAAAAAATGATGCCTACGATAAGCACAAATAATACAATCGATGCCAATATCCTCATTCGATTCGTTACTCCCGGATAAAAAATCATTCCAAATGCTACCGGAATATACATGGCCAGAGCCGCACCATAGGCTGTATGATCGTTGTAAAAGGGCGACATAATCCAATGACCCACCTCTTCATCAAATCCATATTGCGAATGAAGTGTAACCGTGTAAACCACCACCATTGCCAAGGCGATCATATAGAGCCATAAAAACTTATGGATATTCGACTTATTCCTGAAGATCATGGCCGCCATAAAATAAAATGGCACCACGAACCACAACCTGGAAATTAAAAACTTTAAAGAAACAATGGGCATTTCACTTGTGAGCATAGTAAAAAACATCCAAAACAATTGCGCATAGATAATATAACTGATGGGATGTGTTGAAATGCGGCGTTCGTATCGATTCTCAAAAATAAGATTGGCTAAAAAAAGCAATAACACACCAAGCATGAGAGGTTCCGTGGGAAGGGAAACCCCCAAGCCAACATCCATATCCAGAATATTTACAGCAAAAGGCGTTAAGAATGTAATAAGTAGAATGATGTTGTCCAGCGAGGTAAGGTAATAATACAATACGATTAAAACCAGTGGCAATAAAAAAAACCAATACACATCTTTTTCAAGGACAAGATAAAAGTTGACCACCAGGAACAAGGCAGCTAACAAATATACCCAAAGTATTTTATTCTTTTCCTTCAAAACGTTGTAATCAATTAATTTTAGGAATGTTTCCTCGGGCTCACCTTCTTGCCTTCAAATAAAAAGATGATCAGCAAGGCGAAGATAAAGGTAGCCAGTGAAACAATAACCACAACCAGCCACCTTACCGGGTAGCTTTTTTTATCCGAAGGATAAGGATCGGTAACAATGTTACTATAGGTCATGCTGGATTCATAAAAACGGATTGCCATTTCATAGTCGAGTTTTACTTCCACATAGGTGCGGGCTTCATCCTGGATCATTTGTACCACCTCTATTAATTGCCCGCTGGCTTTTTCCATATTTTGCATCAATCTGTCCACTTCCTTCGTATTGATGCCCGATCCATTGCTTCCATCAACAGTTTTAAGATAACCTCGCATAATTTCCTGCGACTGGTATTCGTACTGAATAATTCCCTGCTCTGTTCCTAAAACATAAAGCACATTTTTTAACGAATCTAAAGTTGCACGTTTTCTTGACAGTTGAGCACCATACATATCAATTACCTCTTTGTACTTGGATTTATGAAGTGAGGCAATTTTTTGATCATAATAGTGAAAAATCGCCTCAACCATAAGAGCAGCAGTATCAGGGCTTTTATCCAACACTTCTATTCGCACCGACTCAAAAGGGGTTTTACTGATACGGACGTTATCATAGTATGTATTGACTAAAACTGTTTTAAAATACTTATAATCAGGATTAATTCCATAGTGTTTGGCCAAATGAAATTTGAGGATCATACTATCGACAATGCCTTTGGAGTTAAGCACCTGAAGCATTTGTTCTGTTTCACTTTCTTCTGAATAAGGCTCAATATTGGCAGGATAGGCAACTCCAAACGATTTATACATAGGTGTAATAAAGGATGGCCCCGAGAAAATGATAGCGAGTATAGCCGAAATTCCAATAATCGAAATCAGGTGGTATTTCCACTTGGCGATTAAACTAACAAGATGAGCGCTGTTAAAAAATTTGTCCATTTCAATGTTATTAATATCCCAATATAACTCTTTTTTTTCTTCTGAATTGCTACTATCCTTCCTCTCCTCAACCAATCGGTGTTCAGCCCGATGAACCTCCCCGGGTTCTTTACTATGTATTGTTTCCTCCTTCGTCTCCTTATTAAAGGATTTGAAAAAAGAATTCCAAAAAATCAGACTACCGTTTCGATCGTACTTTTTTTTTTAATGTTATTCCCCAATGCCCCCGAGAATATCTCAAACAGTCCAAAAATAATGATAGCCAGCAGCAGTACCGAAAAAGTAGCCGTGACAACGATTAACCACCTGATCGGATAGGATTTACGCTCAGCCTTATAGGCGGTGTTAATTACAAACTTATGCGGCAGGCTTTGCGTCGCATCCACCTTGGCTTCTTCGTATTTTGCCTTTAATTCACTCAGCTGTTTCTTATCGTGTTCGAGGGCATCGCGCAACGAAACATAAGGACCACCATATTTGGCTAACATGTCAAGCTTTGTTTCGAGCCGTTTGATACTTTCTCTATTGCCCTTGGCCATCTCCATGGCCAACTGCATGTTAAACATCTCCGCCTGGCTTTCGTAGTCGTGAACCCCGTATTGACGAAGTACGGTCATGCTATCCTCTTTGGTCCTGATTTCTTCTTCTAATTTTAAATACTCATGCTCCACAATCAAAAATGCTTTCACAGCGATTTGCTTTTGCATAGTATTGATGGTGGAATCAACAAGTTCTGCCACGTCATTGGCCATATCGGCAGCCATTTGTGCATCTTTATCCATTACCGTAATTTTTACGGCCATGAATTCGGTGCGTCTGAATTTAAAATTATTTTCGTACTCATCGTACAGTTCTGTCAATCTAAATGAAGCATTCTCTTTGATACCATAATGTTCCATCAGATTAAACTTGCTGATAACACGATCCCTGATTTTGTTAGAGTTCAAAACCTGAAGCATTTGTTCAGTTTGTTCATCTTCACCAAACTCCAAAATATCTTTTGAATTATTGAAGTTATCGCTCAGCAAAACCTTTGATATGGAATTACTCGCTGTGGGATATAAAATCACCGTGGACTTGTATAATGGAGTGATAAATCCGGGAGATGAAAAAACAATCGATAATACAATGCTTAAAATACCGAGAATAAGCAAGTGCTTCCGGTAATGATATAATACCTGTAAAATGACTCCAGATAAAAATGGTCGTCTATAATCGCCGCCTGATTCCATTAATTTAATTCATTAAAGCCGTCAAAAATAGGAAATATTGTTCAAAGAACAAGTAGTTTGACAACATAAGCAGATAAATCATGTCATTGCCTGGATTTCATAATAAGAAGAAATTCTTTGAGATTGAATAACTTTAGGGCAAATGATGCCAACATACCTCCCAAAACAAGGGTAAGCAGTCCTGTTTTCCAATCTGCGATTACAAAATTATTCAATGTGTAAATAATGGTTAACATGAATAATATCAATAAAATAAACCGAATTATGAGAGAATAATTTATCCGGAATTTAAAAATGCGAACTGCTATCACCAACTGCAAGATGGCCGTGATTATTTGAGCCGCCATCCCAGCGTATGCCGAACCAACAGATTGAAATTTAGGAATTAATAAAAAATTCAGCCCCAAATTGATGATCACTCCTGCAAGCGCCACAAAATTAAGAATGCGCATATTGTTATTGGCGGTTAACAAGGTACCAAAAATATAATTTGACGAAATAGCCACGAAACTAAACATGAGCACCGAAAAAATGGTAGCCGACTGCCCGATTCTTGAATTAAATTGCAGGAACGTTTCGTCAGGCATCCTGGTATATAACATGGTCATAATCTGATCACTATAAGCTGAAACCGAGAAAGCGATGATTAAAACTCCGGAGATGAGGATCGAAAACGAGAGACGCGTTAAGTGTTCCACATCCTGTTTTTTGGAAATCATTTTGGCAAAAAGAGGCAACAACAATACTGCAAAAAGATAGGCAAAGTTCTGTCCGGCATCCAGGAGTCTGAATGCCTGCGAATAAATACCCACCTGCTCATAAGCAATTTCTTCGGGCAACAGTCGTTGGATAAGCACCGGATCAATCCGGTTATAAAAGCTCATCAACAATACCAAAGAGGCAAACGGGAGACTTTTCTTAATGATCAGGATGAAAAATGGCAGGTTCCAATGAAAGGTCAGTTTACCTGCCTTATGAAGAACCGCAACCAACGCGATCAAAGCAGTAAAGAGGTATGCCGCCGTCTGGCCGTAAACAAACCATTCGATGGTAAAGGATGCATTGTACCAACCTGTCCAAAGCAAAAAACCACAAATCATGATCATCATTAAACGGTCGAGAACAGAAATTACACTATCCGTTTTAAACAACAACAGTCCATTCAGGTTCGATCGCAGATACAGGACAAACGACAATAAAAACTGGTTAAACCCGACCCAGATAAGTAAATATAAAGCCCGCCCATCATATCCGTTAAGCCATGCCACCATAAATATTACCAGCGCATAAAGGAGACCTAACATCATCTTCATGGTTCCAATTCCAGCCAGGTGCTTGCTTAGCAATTGGTTGTTCTGGGCAATATTGCGGTTATTAAAATTGGTAATGCCAAGATCGAGGAAGATGAAGAATAAGAATGAAAAGTTGAAAATGGTAAAATACAAGCCATATTCCTCAGGACCGACCAAATTCTGAACCTGTCTGTCGATGCCAAATATCCACAGAGGCTTCACCATCAGGTTGAGAACAAGTAATAGAAGCAGGTTCTTTAGAAATTTCTGTTGCATCCGGACAAAGATAAAAAATCGATGTAACGCAATAACGAACATCAGGTCAAAATATTTGACGGGGTTGCTTCAAGCTTTTTCAAATCGCTATCTTTGCCAAAATTTAAGAAATAAAGCTGTGAAGAATTTTGTTGAAGAGCTGCGCTGGCGAGGCATGATCCATGACATGACGCCCGAAACGGAAGAATACATGTTGAAAAACCTCACCGCGGGTTATGTTGGTATCGATCCCACTGCCGACAGTTTGCACATTGGGCATTTGGTTGGGGTGATGATGCTGAAACACCTGCAAATGTGCGGACACAAACCCATTGCTTTGGTTGGTGGCGCTACCGGAATGATCGGCGATCCATCAGGTAAATCGCAGGAACGCAACTTGTTAACTGAAGAATCGCTTCGGCAAAACGAAAACGGACTTAAAAAACAACTGGCAAAATTCCTGGATTTCGACAACGACCAGCCCAATGCGGCCATTCTGGTGAACAACTACGACTGGATGAAAACTTTTAGTTTTCTGGAATTCATCCGCGAGGTAGGCAAACATCTTACCGTAAATTACATGATGGCCAAGGATTCGGTAAAAAAACGCATTTCAGCCGAAAGCAAATCAGGTATGTCGTTTACTGAATTCAGCTACCAGTTGGTACAAGGATACGACTTTCTTCACCTTTTTCAACATCACGACTGCCATTTGCAAATGGGAGGATCGGATCAATGGGGAAATATCACCACCGGCACTGAACTTATTCGCCGTAAACTGGGCTCCGACCAGGAAGCGTTTGCACTCACCTGCCCTCTGATTACCAAAGCCGACGGAACCAAATTTGGTAAAACTGAAAGCGGAAATGTGTGGCTCGATCCTGAAAAAACTACCCCTTATGAATTCTATCAGTTTTGGCTCAACGTTTCGGACGAAGATGCTGAAAAGTACATAAAAATCTTTACCTTATTAAGCCAGAAGGAAATTCAAAAATTGGCTGAAGAGCACAAAGAGGCACCTCATCTGCGGCTTTTGCAGAAAACTCTGGCACGCGAAATTACCATTCGGGTTCATTCGGAAGAAGATTATGAAACGGCCCTTTCTGCTACCGAAATCCTGTTTGGAAAGGGAACCACCGAAACACTCAGACGTCTGAACGAAAAAACATTGCTCACCATCTTTGCCGGAGTGCCACAATCGGAAATCACCCGAAGTAAGTTTGAATCAGGCATTGGTATTTTGGATTTTCTTTCGCATGAAACCGGTGTCTTCACATCGAATGGCGAGGCCAGGCGCATGTTGAAAGAAAACGGGGTTTCAATTAACAAAGATAAAATTAGTGAAGATTATTTATTGACCTCGAACGACTTGTTAAACAATCAATATATCCTGGTTCAGAAAGGCAAAAAAAATTATTTCCTTATCAAGGTGGTTTCTTAAGCGGTGGTATAAATCCCGATTCGTATTCTTAACGGTTGCAGCAATGAACAGCGATGATTCTTTAGTTCTCTTTTTCTTGTTTGAAGAGGAGCCGGAAACTTCCGTTTTGGTGTAATTTCATAATTTTTAGGCATCGTTGCCGTGCACCTTCCATGTACATGGAGATTTTCACTAATATTGCATGGTTAGCCAATGATCGCGACTATGGACATTCAAAAGAAACTCTTACTTACCATTTTTGCTGTTTTATTTCATTTTTTGCTTTACAGCCAATATGCGTTTTTAGAAGATTACCACGCTCCGTCGGGTATGGCCATTGGCATAAAAGTAACCACTTTTGGACCGGGAGCCGAAATAAGCGCTGCGCTGAATCCTAAGTTTGCTTTGCGGGCAGGTGTTGCTTTTTTTACCTATCGATATACCGAAGACATCAATACGGGTGATGCCATCGCACGCAACGCCCGAACAAATCTGGGTGCAGCCTCACTTGGAATGGATTGGATGTTTGTCAGGTTTTTACATGTATCGGCAGGTGTGATCTATAATTTTTCACAAGTTAACTTCGATGTTGTTCCAACGATTCCCGATGCACAAAACGATGGTTCTGTCGCATACCGGATAAAACCCCATCAGTATGGTCCCTATTTTACACTTGGGTTTGGCAGGAGTATTTCAAAAAAAAGAATCGTCAGTTTTGGCTTTGACGTTGGGTTCACTTATCAGGGAAGATCATTCGTCGATTACGATGTAACAGGCACTATTTCTGATAAAAAGCTCTCTAAATGGAATTTCAATGTTACCAGTAATACTAAATTTTACAAAGTTTACCCAATCGTGAGCCTGATGTTCGCATTTCGTATTTTTTAATTCGTTTAACTTTTTTGTTTTATCAAAGCACCCCTTTTTCATCATGATAAAATATCATTGTTTAGTCGTTGCTGTGAATATTATTTCCTAATCTTGTAGTAGCTAAAAAAAATTCATTCCTATGAATACTCAAAGACGACTTCTTCTACTACCGATAATCCTGCTGTGTATTGATTCTGTACTTTTAAGCCAACAAGCTGACTCCGTGTTACCTTATAAAAACGGATTGGCGGTTGGCGTGAAATTAACCTCTTTTGGTCCGGGTATTGAATTCGTATATGCAATCAACCCTGCATTTAATTTACACGCGGGAGCAACGTATTTTCGATACAATTACACCCAGGATATCGAATCAGGAGATGCTACAACCCGGGATGCTCAGGCGAAGTTTGGCACCATTTCATTGGGAGCCGATTGGCAATTTGTCAGCTTCATGCATGTTTCGTTAGGAATGATGTACAATTTCACTCAAATCGACTTTGATGTTTTTCCCACTACGCCGGACGCCCAAAATGACGGAGTTGTTGCCTACCATCTTGAACCAAATAAATTAAGTCCTTATATATCGGTCGGTTTTGGCAGAACCATCTCTAAAAACAAACGGGTTAGCGTAGGCTTTGATATCGGAGTGGCCTACCAGGGAAGCATGGCAGTTGAATCCTCCGTCAAAGGTGTTATTTCAGATGCCAAGCTCAACAAATGGACCAACAATATAAAATCAGGGTCAGAATTCTATACATTTTATCCACTGTTAAATCTGCAGGTAGCCTACCGCGTATTTTAATTTTCCAACCTTGTTATTATTACGAATAAATACAGACACAAGTCTTTATTTAACAATCTTTTAAATTTGTTATTTGTAATAATTCCAAATTAGCATTACTTTTGCACCCTCATTCACAACATTATAAATTTTAAAATATTAAAGATATGTCATTTACACTTCCCGCCCTCGATTACGCGTACGATGCACTGGAGCCCAGTATTGACGCACGAACCATGGAAATTCACCATACCAAGCATCACCAGGCGTATATAAACAACCTCAACAACGCCATTAAGGATACTCCATGGGAGAACAAAACCATCGAAGAAATCATGGCCTCGATTTCCACTGCCAGCCCAGCCATCAGGAACAATGGGGGTGGTCACTACAACCACAGTATTTTCTGGAAGATGCTTTCTCCAAAAGGTGGCGGACAACCAAGTGGTGACTTGCTCCAAGCCATCAACGACTCATTTGGCTCGTTCGATCAGTTTAAAGAAGAATTTTCGAAGGCTGCCACCACCCGTTTTGGATCTGGTTGGGCATGGCTAGTAAAAACAAACACGGGACTTGCTGTGACATCCACTCCCAACCAGGACAATCCGCTGATGGACCTGGGAATTGCTGAAGTAAAAGGTACCCCCATCCTGGCTTTGGATGTTTGGGAACATGCCTATTACCTGCATTATCAAAACAGAAGGCCCGACTACATTACTGCATTTTTCAATGTAATCAATTGGAAAGAAGTTTCATCCAGGTACTAATCTTCTTTCATCAAATAAAACCAAAACCCGCGACAAATTGCCGTGGGTTTTTCATTTTTCATACGACCTGACCCATATTGGCTTTGTTAACAATCACCTGTGATTAACTCTGGTTACTTGAAAGTGAATAGTGGACAACAGGATTGTATTTTTACACAAAAATCACTTGTCCCCAGGATTATGACCTTGATTGTTAGCCACAGTGAAATTGATGCTTTGGTGAGTTTAATGGATGAGCCAAACGAAGACATTTTTTCAGGGATTCAAAACAAAGTGATTAATTATGGCACAGCGGCCATTCCATTTTTAGAGGAGGCCTGGCTTCACACTTTCAACACCAGAGTTTCCAGGAGGCTCGAAAGCTCCATTGAGGAAATAAAATTTCAGCATGCATCTCATTTAATATTAGAGTGGTTAAAGGATGACTCCCGCACTCCCATCGACATGATGCATATTCTGGCTGAATATATCGATGAACATTATGAACGTGATGAACAGCAAAAATGGATGGATCACCTTTATCGTGACTGCTGGCTTGAATTCAACGATAACCTGACCGCACTGGAGGAGATTAATGTAATAAACCATGTACTCTATAAAGTATATGATCTTACAAATTATCTTCCCGGTCAAAATCGCCTCCATGGATTTTTTCCTGATTCTTTTCATAACCGAAAAACGGGCAATGCCATCTCGATGGGCCTGATTTACCTGATGATCGGCCAAAAACTTCACATCCCCTTAAGCGGAATTAACTTACCCAATCAGTTTGTTCTGGCTTATCTGGAAAGGAATGCCAGAAAAAGGTATTTGAGCGGACAACCACCCAATAAAAACGACGTGCTATTTTATATTAACCCATCCCATTCGGGTGCAATCTTTACCCAAAACGAAATCAATGCTTACGGTTCGCACCTGGGGATGAACAAGATGGACGAGTATTCTTTACCGTGCTCCCAAAAGGTGATGGCGGTCCAATTTTTACATGAACTACATCTGAATCTGATAGAAGAAAACAGAACCACCAAAGGCAACAATATCCTCAAATTCATGCAATTACTCGATGAAACACCTGCCCATTTAGGCCAGAAAATTTGCTAAATTTTAGTCCACTCCGAAAAGTCAATAACCCCTACCTGCCAACCGCAGGCTGGAATCCCTTAAAGGGGACTTTAAATAGTTTGTTGATTTTCAACGAATTCCCCTTTAGGGGTTGGGGGTAAATGAGTTGAAAATCAATGAATACATACTTTTCGGAGTGGACTCAAAGTTTATTGCTCAGAAAATTGTTGATATTGAATTCAATTCTCGAAATCACATCTTCCGACACTGACCGTTTAAAAGGCTCACCGGTTACCATTTCATACAATTCGATGTACCTCTCCGAAACACTGTCGACAAATTCATCCGTCATTTCGGGCACTGTTTGCCCTGTTATACCCTGAAAACCATTCTCCATGAGCCATTCCCTGACGAATTCTTTTGACAATTGTCTTTGAGGCTCCCCTTTTGCAAAGCGTTCTTCATATTCGTCAGCATAAAAATAGCGAGAGGAGTCAGGGGTATGAATTTCATCGATCAGCACAATCTTTCCGTCTTTCTTTCCAAATTCATACTTGGTATCCACCAGGATCAGACCTTTTTCTGCCGCCATCTGCGTACCTCTTTCAAACAAGGCCAGGGCATATTTTTCCAGTTGTGTATAATCTGATTCCGATATCAATCCCTGACGCAGAATTTCTTCACGCGAAATATCCTCATCATGGCCCTCATCGGCTTTGGTGGTAGGAGTGATAATGGGCTTTGGAAAGCGCTGATGCTCTTTTAGTCCATCGGCCACCGGCACGCCGCATATTTCACGGGCGCCTGATTTATAGGTTCTCCACGAGCTACCGGTCAGGTATCCCCGGACAATCATTTCGATGGGAAAAGGTTTGCAAAGAACTCCCACTGTTACCATGGGATCGGGGCTGGCTGTTTTCCAGTTGGGTACAATATCACGGGTAGCATCTAAAAACTTAGCAGCTATCTGATTGAGCACCTGCCCTTTGAAAGGGATACCTCGTGGAAGAACCACATCAAAAGCCGAAATCCGGTCGGAGGCCACCATCACCAGCAGCTGATCATCAATATTGTACACATCACGAACTTTTCCGTGATACACGCTTTTCTGTTTTGGAAAAACGAATTCTGTTTGCGTCAGGGCTTCTATCTTCATATTTATGAGCTTTGATCTTCAGTTTTTGAATAGGCTTCAATAATTTTGGTAACCAGTTTATGGCGAACAACATCACCGCCATCGAGATAAATAAAATCGATGCCGTTGATGCCCTTCAGGATATTTTGTGCCTGAAAAAGTCCGGATTGTTGCTTTCGTGGCAGGTCAATTTGAGTAATGTCGCCTGTGACGATAAATTTGGATGATTTTCCCATGCGGGTTAAAAACATCTTCAACTGGCCTTCGGTTGCATTCTGGGCCTCATCGAGAATGGCATACACATTACTTAAAGTACGTCCCCGCATAAAGGCAAGTGGTGCTATTTCTATTGTTTCATCTTCAAGATAAGAAAGAAACTTTTGCGTTGGCAGCATATCGCGCAAAGCATCGTACAAAGGTTGCATGTAAGGGTCGAGCTTTTCCTTCATGTCGCCGGGTAAAAAGCCAAGGCTCTCCCCTGCTTCGATCGCAGGCCGGGTGAGAATGATTTTTCTTACCTCCTTGTTTTTCAATGCCCTCACGGCTAAAGCCACGGCGGTATAGGTCTTTCCCGTTCCTGCCGGTCCGATGGCGAACACCAGTTCATTGTTAACGCTGCTACTCACCATTTTTTTCTGGTTGGGAGTCATTGCCTTGATTACTTTTCCATACCTGCCAAAAACTAAAATATCCTCGCCGACTGGCTGACCTGCGACCACGTCATTTTCATCGTCTCCCATGATCTGACTGATGGCCTCTTCATTGATCTTACCAAAGCGTTCAAAATGAACCTGGAGCAAATCAAATCTGTTTTCAAAACGGGTGATTTCGTCAATATCACCAAAGAGCTTGAGGAATTCACCACGGGCAACGATTTTTAATTTGGGATACATGTTTTGCATCTGTGTCAGAAACACATCTGCCGGCCCGAATACCTCCAGCGGACTGGCCACTTCTATTTGAATCACACGATCGGTCATAGGCAAACAACAGATAAATGGAAAAGATTTTATCTGGCATCAAAAATATTAAAAATAGTTCCGTCCCATGGACTCTTTTTTTCATAATTTTGATTTTTCGGTTGAAACCGAAAATTTACTGATTATCAATAGGCTGTGCGATGGGTGTAATTACATTAACAAGTGATTGGGGAACTGCAGATTACTATATCGGGGCAGTAAAAGGAATGATCTACAAACACTTTCCTGAAGCACGGATAGTTGATATCACCCATGAAATAAACAAATTCGATTCGGGAGAAGCTGCCTTTATGCTGCGCCATGTGTTTCCCAGCTTCCCTGAAGGCTCCATACACATCATCGGCATCAACACCGAGGAATCGATACAGGAACCACATACCATTGCATTTTATTTGGGACAGTATTTTATTGGTACCGATAATGGGGTATTTTCGATGATTTTCGATGGCCCGCCCGAATGGATGATCGAATTGGATATTCCGCATGAATCCAGCGGGTTCACGTTCTCGAGCCGTGACCGGTTTGCCATTGCTGCAGCACGCATTGCCCGTGGTGACAATCCAAAAGAAATGGGAGATGTCAAAACAGAATTGGTAAAGAAAATGTTGTTTAAACCGGTGGTTGGCCAGGCTGACATTAAAGCCATGGTGATTCATATTGATGGTTACCAGAACCTGATCACCAACATTGACCGAAAAACATTCCAGGCTTTTGTAAGAAACCACCCCTTTGTTATTTCATTCAGGTCACAAAAATATAAAGTAACTGAAGTAAAAGAGGCCTATACCGATGCCAGGCCCGGAGAAATTGTAGCCGTTTTTGCTTCGAACGGACTGCTGGAAATTGCAATCAACCAGGGGAAAGCGGCCTCGTTACTGGGCATTCGGAAAAATGACCCTGTGGTGGTTAGTTTGATAACTAAAGAAGATCACAACACAACCCTGTTTTAGGATGGAGAACCAATTGAAGATATTGGTTACCGGAGGTACCGGACTTGTTGGCTCGCATCTTCTTTACCACCTGACATTATCGGGACAACATGTGATCGCCCTTAAACGGGCCTCTTCGTCCACAGAATTAACCCATAAAATATTTTCCTGGTACACCCCTTTTTCTGATAAGCAATGGAAACGTATTCAATGGATTGAAGGTGATATCATGGACATCCCCTCGCTACAGGATGCCTTTGAGGGGGTTGATCAAATCTACCATGCGGCCGCCATCGTTTCTTTTCAGGGTCAAAACAAATCGACCATTGAGAAGGTAAATATCACAGGAACGGCCAACGTGGTCAATATTGCTTTGGAGAAACGCGTTAAAAAGCTGGTTTATGTGAGCTCCATCGGAACCCTGGGCCGTGTTCAAAATAAGGAAGTCGTTTCCGAGACCACCTATTGGAGCAACAAGAAAACATCGGTCTATTCAAAGAGTAAATATGAGGCTGAACAAGAAGTCTGGAGAGGAATGGCCGAAGGATTAACTGCCGTTATTATTAACCCATCCATCATTATTGGTCCCGGGAACTGGAATCAGGGGAGCCCTCATCTTTTTGAAACCATGTGGAAGGGACTGAAGTTTTTCACCACCGGCTCCAACGGATTCGTGGGCGTTAACGATGTGGCAAAAGTGATGATCCTATTGATGAACAGTGACCTGCAGGGAGAAAGGTACATTGTTTCGTCAGAAAACGTACCCTATCAACAGTTGTTCAACTGGATAGCCGATGCACTTCAGGTTCAACGGCCAAAATTCAGGGCAGGAAAGATTTTAAGTGCCATCAGTTGGCGGGTGCTGGCATTGGCAGGATTGTTTACCGGAAAGAAATCAAGCATCACCAGGGAAACAGCCCACACGGCCAACCAGCAATACAGGTATTCAAATGCCAAAATCATGGCAGCCACCGGCATCAGGTTTATGCCCGTAAAAGAGTGTATTGAGCAGACTGCAGGGATTTTTTTGGATGAACACAGAAAAACAAAATAAGGATTTCACTTCTTAAATCATCATTTTGTCTTGATGCCAATTAACATTTTGTCTTGTTGTAAAGGGTAATCGTTTGAATTGAACATTAAATGCAACATCGTTTTCGAAAAAAAATAGTTTTTAGTGTCAGGCATAAATGCGTTGACTGACAGATAAGCTCTTTTGCAATTTTTGGTCTGCATGTTGGCTCGTGCGAATTGCAAATGTGCCAATAAAGGCGTTGGCTAATTCAATAATATTTCTTCAATTTCTTCACTTGCTTTTTTCAAGAGTTCTTTGGTCTTGTCTTTAAGTTGCTGTGCTTTATTTCTAATTCCTGTAACGTGATTAGCAATTTCCTTTTGCTTGTCAATTGGTGGAATTGGTATTGGTAATGACTTTAGAGCATCTTTTGTAATACCAGTTACTGTTGCACCTGCAATTAGTTTTTTAATAATAATTTGAGCAACTTTTGAATTTAGATAGTTAACTAAATAGAAAGCATTGATTGTTGCAATTGGTCGCAATAAAAAGACGTGTTCATTTATGTTTTGACCTGAGTATTCCTTTTTATTTATCATACCAACTTTTCCAGTTGTTGCACCGTCCTTAACAAATAAAATGTCATTCAACTTTGTTTCTGTTGAAAGAATAGATTGATGAAACTCTAATGGAATATATTTAGCTGTCCTTACTTGGACTTCACAAAAACTATTAACGTGTTCGCCACCTAAGCTCAAAATACCTTCATCGTCTCTTGTTGCTCCGCCTTTGGGTCTGCTACCACTTTCTATAAATGAAAGTTGATTACGCAAAATATCTGCCCGATATTTATTTGCTTTAATTGACTTTTCAACTTCAATGAAATATGCTTGATGATAGAATGGGTCAAAGCGATTGCCTGTAACTTGATTGATTGTTGTTTTATAAATTCTATTCTTTAAATTGTTTTCGGGCGGTTCAGGTAGTTTTATTCCTAACTCTTTTAATAAATAATCATCAATACTTGAAAGTAGTTTTTCAGCTTCTGCTTCGTTCTTCTGTTTCTGTTCAATTACTTTATTGGTTATTTGTAAAATACGTTTGTCTTCAATTATTGGAATTGAAAGCAATGCAGGATAATCTAACGCTGGTCTTGTTCCGCCTGCACTTCTGCGACTTGCTAATTTTTCGCCAATGTCTGAATTGAGAAACGCTGCAAGCGTTTCACTAATTTCTTTGCTTCCTGTTTTTATTACGCAAATGTGCTGATTGATATTGCCTATAAATCCTTCAGGTGCAACTGATGCAACTGCCATTCGTCCAACGCCGGTAATTTTCACTAATAAATCTCCTGTTGAAACTTGGCTACGTTTCAACATTCCATTATGTGTTTCGTGGTTGATGTATTTGCAGTCGTCAAATTCTAAAACGCCTGTTGGCGAAAGATTTTGAACCCTTAAAAACGGTATTCCGTTTTCTTTTTCTGCATAATACAATTCGCTTTCAGTTGTCTTTGGTGTTGCACCGCTTGAAACACTTACAACGTAATCCCTTAATTTCTTTGGCTTCTTGGCTAATACTTTCTTTTCAAGTTCTAATAATTCGGGAATGTAAAAGAAAGGGTCAAGGCGTTTTTCCAATTCACTTTTTTGCAAAATGAAAACTCGTTTTGGATTGAGTGATTTTGAAATAGTATAACTGCTCATTACTTCTCTGTTTTGTTAATGTGAGCAATGAACTTGGCAAGTTCTTTTCCTATTTCAGTCAGTTCGTTGTTGTTGGTGTTCCGCCCTGTGGCATCATAGCCAATATCTTCGGCTATTGCCATAAAAATAGGGTAATCGTCCAAAGCAGTTTGTTTAGCTAAAAAGTATTTTTCAGTTAGTTCTTCCTTAAACAAATTCACTTTATCGGTAAATGCAGTTTGAACAGCCGATTTGTCGGCTTGTATCATTTCTGTAATTTCCTTTTTATTTGCCTTTGGATTGTTCTTTTTAGCTTCTTCTTCTAATGTTTTGATTGCAGTAACTTTTTCTTTTTCCCATTTCTCAATGGTGGTAATATAATTTGAGTCTGTCCTTACAGTCTCTTTTAATTTCTCTTTCAGATTGCTGATTTTTTCGGTTTGTTTTTCTTTGTGTTTACGCACAAACAAAACCGAACTTTTAACCCCTGCACCAGTAGCACTAAAAGCTGTTTGAGGCATTGAAACTACAGCAACAATTCGATACATTTCTTCAATGTTATCTCTCACATATTGCAGGCTGCTGTTGGTTAAAATTCCATCAGGAATTACAATTGCCAAATATCCGTGTTCGGTCAAAAATTTATGGCATTGCTCCAAAAACAAAACTTCGGTGGATTGGCTGTCACGCAAAGCAGCTTTGCTGCTTGAGGTTGTATTTAGCCAGTCCACTTCTTTTACGGCTAAATTATATTGGTGCATATAAGCTTTTTCGGTTTGCTTAATGCTGCTTCCAAAAGGTGGATTGGTAATGATAAAATCGAAAGTTCCATAAACAAATTCTTTGTTCTTCGATTTTGCTTGCATATCGCTATCGCTCAAAAGTCCGTCCGATGCAATAACATTGGTGTGTCCGTCATCGTGAATAATCATATTCATTTTGGCGGTTCGTGCAATTTGGTCGTTAATCTCAATGCCGAATAAATTCTTTTCTGCAAAGTCGTGCCAATGGCGGAAATGGTCTTTTTCTTCTTTTACTTTATCATAGAAGTCGTCGGCTTGTTCTCTCACTTTATCTAAGGCGTGCAAAAGGAAACCACCGCTACCACAACTTGTATCTAATACTCGGCTTTGGTTGTAAATTGGTAAACTGTCAACAATAAATTTCACAATTGGTCTTGGTGTGAAATACTGTCCGAAATCGCCACGAAAGAAACTGCCCATAAAAGTTTCGAAGGCTTTGCCTTTGCTGTCAAGGTCAGTTTTATTTAGGTTAATGCGCTGAAAGTATTTTACGATTGTCAGTGTTTCAGTTGCAGTTAAAGTAATATCGTCCTTAAAAACTTCGGGGTCTCTTTTCCTGCCTTGTTCATAAAGCCCTTTGATACGTTCTAATAAATCTTCGGGAGTTTCATCACGGAATAATTGGAAGTCGTAAGGCTCTCCAATTTTTCTTGGGTGTTTCTCATCCCAAATTTTACAAAAAATCAGTTTGTCTAATTCGTCAAATGCTACGCTTGGATTACGTTGTCCGCCACCCCAAAGAGCTTGATGAGCTTGAATAAAAATTTTGGTTAATTCGCTTTCGCTTACTATTTCAAGTTCAAAAAACTTTTGGTTTACTTTTGGGTCTGGTTCTGAAACTATATTGGTTTTTGTTTCTCCTTCCGATTGCAAGAAACCACCTTTCACATATTTGTATGGAGCTAACTTGTTTACACCATATTGAGGAATGTCGGGAATAGCAATTCTGCTTCTCGGTTTCTCTTTCGAGACTTCGTAATACTCATTGATTATTTTTGAAGTTATCCAAACGTATTTACCACCTTCTGCAACGCAATAACTGTATGCTTGATCAACTGCAATTTTAAATTGCTGGTCTGTGATTTCTTCCTTTTTGCACTCAACTAAAATGTAAGTTTCTTCACATTCATCGTCAGCATAAACAATTATGTCTGCTTCTTTGGTTTCAGAACCCATTTGAACTGAAACATATTGTTGTATTCTGTTTACAGGATAGCCGTAATTCAAAACAAGTGTCAAAAAGGTTTCTGCCTGAACTTTCTCTTCGGGATTGTTGTAGCTGCGTTTTTTGTTTTGTTGAATATAAGTGATGAAGTTTCTGTCTTCGTCAAACCTTATCAGTCCTTTTTCAATCCCTGTTTCTACTAAACTCATTATACTATAACTTTTTATTTAAAATCACAAATCTATCAATTTTCGGTGGTGTGTCAGCAAGAAAACAGTTCTTTTGCAAACTTTGGTTGTGTGGGTTTGTGCGGTTTGCAAACGAGTTGTTTTGTGCGTTGGCTGTTCATTATATCGTTTTTATTTTTCTTTCTTTATGTAGCAAATTGTCCTCTGTGTCTGTCCTCTTACACTTTTACCAACGTTTGAAAATATGGCCAGTAAGGAATTGCGGGCACTTAACTGTCAAGTTAAAAGAAAGTTGAAGCGGGCTCCAAACCTTCGCATACCAATGAAACCCTTATTGGCTAATACGCGTGTTGTGTGGCGTATGTATTTAGAAAATTGATTTCAAGATATTTGTTTCCATTTTTACATTTATCATAGCGCCGAAAGTATTTTCATCATCTTGTTTCCCATAAGTATAAATATCCTGAAAAAGCCCAAAACCAATCCTTAACCCAGTATTCTTTTCGCTTAGGGGATAAAAATATAACCATTGTTCTGTTCGAAATTTTTCTCTTTCAAAACCACTCTCATTATCTTCACTTAACCAATAATAGTAAAATATGGGAGAAAAACTAAAAGGTAAATCTGTCCCTGGATAAACATTAGCTCCAATTGCAGGAGATAAAGTCTTTTTAGTTCTTGGCTCTGTTACAATTAGATTGTCTACAATATTGCTATTGGTTTGTAAAAGATGAATCTCGTCTGCCGCTTTATTTGAAATACTATATCGAATTCTTCCATACAAACCCCATTGCCATGCTCCACTTTCCCTTTTAGAAATGAAATATCTTGATTTCAACTCAACTGCATAACTATTTTTCCAAGACTCGTCTGCATCTGATTTTATTGAGTCAGAATAATATTCATATTTCTTTCTGCCAAATTCAATTGATGGTTCAATTCCCCAAAATATTGTGTTATTATTATCAGAAATTGGGATGTTTTTCAATAAAAATTCACTTGCAAAGAAAATGTTCATATTATCAGTTGACTTATCAATTGACGCTAAGTTTTTATCATCCTTTTTATGAGGAATTCTTGCTCCAAATTTTAAATATCCTTTGTCTTGGGCTGTTGAATCTTTTTTCTCCAAATCAATGGATAGTCCAATTTCCAGTAAGTCATCGCTAGATTCAGTTAAGCCATTTGTATAATTAATCAATGGCTTCAATGGAAATTCTGTTTGTCCATATACTTTGCAATGAAGACAACATATGATAATTGCGATTAAACTAAATTGTATAAGTGATTTCATGGTATCCTTTTTTTAATAAATAAGTATTTGAATGGTCTTCGGTAGTTCCTGGCAAATCAATTGTCAGTTTATATTTTGCTCCAGTTCCTACTCCAAGTGAGCTGGCATAAATGATAGTTGGAGAGTCCGGAAGGTTAGCTTCATATTCCATCTTTTTCGCTTCTCCATGCAACACAATCTGGTTCGACACTTTCACAACAAAATAATTGTGCGTTCCAGAAATTGGTTCAATTGTTAATTTAAGTTTTCTAGACATAGTATTAAGTTTTAATTTTTGAATGTGAAATCGTTTTGCTTATATGCCACACAACATCTGTATAGCACCAATTGTCGCTATACCTATTTATATTGGCATTGCTGTTAAAATTCATTCTAATATTCATTTAATCTCATCATCATTAAATTATTCAATTCAAACCCTTTATTATTAGTTAAATCTGTTTCTTTCTTCTTCTTGTAAATGGATCATCGGGTATTTGGTGGGGTAAATCTAGGAATTAATCCTATTGGTTTGATTTTTAGAGTCAATCTTTTGGCGATTTTTTTTTGGGGCGACGGGGAGTTATGGAGATTGATCCTACTTAGATGTGTTTCCTACCTCAAATTTCATCATTCGTTAACTTGACTGCCGGTTTACCTACCGAAGGTAGGTAAACCTGCCGGTTTACCTGCCGAAGGCAAGGAGGCATGGAGGCAGTTCATTTTTTAAGTCTTTCTTGAAGGCCGAATGTCGAAGGAGAATTCGCATTTGCAGCATACATTAATTCTCTTCGCATTTTGTTTCGTGAATGGTTCTTCAAATAAAAAGGAAGTACTGTATTTAGCCCATGTTTATATCTGTCTTGGCAATCATCAATTTTTCCAATATACCTCAAATCCTTTGGAATAACTAATTTAAAAATTCCTTTCCCTTTGGCCATTCTATCCAATTTCAGGAGAGATTTATTTGATAGGTTTTTGTATAATGGGTCAAGGATTAAGCATTGTTCAGCCAGTCCATATTCCAGAGACCACTTATCAGCATCTTTCCCTCTTATTCTATCATTTGAAAAATAAACTTGTTTTAACAAGGGGAATGCAAATTCAAATACGTTTTTTGAACCTTCATTGGCAAATTTTACAACTTCTTTATTTCTTATAAATAAAAGACGGATAAGGGCACAATCTAATTTAGAAAGTTGTCCTGCTACAATCGAAGCAATTCCTATACTTTTTATTTCATGACCTTGAACTTCTCTTTCATAATCAAACCATAAATAAAAATCTCTAATTTGGCTGATTGTTTTGTATTTAAGATAGCCCTCCTTTGTTGAAAGATTATATAAATTGGCTTTTCTCCAAACTTTATTTTGTTTTCTTCTATCTTTTTTCAGCCAACAACCTTCTTGTATGGTTGAATTCCCTGTTTCAATTTGATAGGATTTTAAATTTTCCCATTCTTGTGCAAAAAGAAAATCTATGCTCAATAAGAATATTGCCACAAATATTATTGTTACTCGTATTTTCAAGAGAATATATATTAAGTTGCTGTTTCATTCGGTTTTGTCTCGTATTATGGTTGCTCACAACGAGCGTAAAAACCCAATTCTAGCAGTTATCTATTTAATACCTTTTTTTTAATCTCTTTATGCATAATAACCTACCCATTTTCAATCTTTTATAATGAGTTAAATCGGGTTCTTTCTACTTCATTGTAACTGGATTATCGGGTGTTTGGTAGGGTAAATCCAGGAATTAATCCTTTTGGTTTGATTTTTAAAGTCAATCTTATTCCAGGCCGTTATTTCTCCATCACCACCATGGCATTGGCCATTTCTTTTACATGCGAAACGGAAAGGTGGATGTGCTTAACCTGCTGTTTTTCAAGGTACTCTTTTACTTTGCCCAAGGGTTGAATATAAGGCTTACCCAGATCATCGTTCAGCACTTCAATTTCATGAAAGGCCATCCCATAACGATAACCGGTTCCGAGTGCCTTAAAAAAAGCCTCTTTGGCAGCAAAACGGGCTGCAAAACATTGATAACGGGTTACCACACCCTTGTTGCAATAGGCCTGTTCCCGCTCGGTAAAAATACGTTTCATCAGGGCGTCGCCTTTCTCAAGGGCCCGCTCCATCCGAGCCACTTCAATAATATCAGTACCTATTCCAAAGATCACTTTTCAAACTATTTAATTTTGGGGCAGACAAAGTCTGCCCCAAATGGTATTTCTATTTTATCACATTTAATTCCTTGCCCACTTTGGTAAAAGCGGCAATGGCCTTATCCAGGTCCCCACGTTTGTGAGCAGCCGACAACTGAACGCGGATGCGTGCCCCGCCTTTGGGAACCACCGGAAAGTAAAACCCGATCACGTAAATTCCTTCTTTCAATAGCCGGGAGGCCATCTCTTGTGAAAGCTTTGCATCGTACAACATCACCGCACAAATAGCCGACTGGGTTGGTTTGATATCAAATCCAACAGCTATCATTTTTTCCATGAAGTATTTGGTATTCTCATGCAGGCGGTCCTGAAGTTCGTTGGTGTCGCTCATCATTTCAAGCATCCGGATTCCGGCACTTACCACCATGGGAGGAAGCGAATTGGAAAACAAATAGGGACGTGAACGCTGACGTAACAGTTCGATGATTTCCTTACGTCCGGTGGTAAAACCACCAATGGCACCACCAAAGGCTTTGCCCAGCGTACCGGTGATGATATCGATTTTACCAACGATGTTAAAATGTTCGCTCACACCACGGCCCGTTTTCCCAACAACACCGGCCGAATGGCTTTCATCCACCATCACCATGGCGTTGTATTTTTCGGCCAAAGCCACAATCTGATCCACGGGAGCCGTATTGCCATCCATGGAGAAAACCCCATCGGTAACGATCAGCCTGAAACGCTGGGCCTGGGCCTTGATCAATTCTTCCTCCAAAGCGGCCATGTCGGCATTGGGATAACGATAGCGCTGTGCTTTGCAGAGGCGCACTCCATCGATGATGGAAGCGTGGTTCAGGCTGTCGGAGATGATGGCATCTTCTTCGCCTAACAAAGGCTCAAACACGCCTCCATTGGCATCAAAAGCAGCGGCATACAGGATGGTGTCTTCGGTGCCAAAGAAATCGGCTATTTTTTGCTCCAGCTCTTTGTGAATATCCGTGGTTCCACAGATAAAACGAACCGACGACATGCCGTATCCATGGCTGTCGAGTCCTTCTTTGGCAGCAGCAATGAGCTCGGGATGGTTGGACAATCCCAAATAATTGTTGGCGCAAAAGTTAAGTACTTTTTGACCTGAATCGAGTTCTATTTCAGCACCTTGCGGGCTAACAATGATGCGTTCGTTTTTATATAAACCGGCTTCTTTGATCTCTGCAAGCTCTTTTGATAAATGTGATTTAAAATCTCCGTACATGATGATGTGGTTTAAAATTTGTAATGGTTATAAAGTATCAAAAATAAGCAAACATATCGTTCAAAAAGTGATCAAATTACAATTTAGACACGTTATCGTTTTTATCTGAAAGAGAAATTTTCCCGATCTTCGCAGCCTAAAATCACATTGAATGAAAATTGCTTCACTGGTCTCGGGCGGCGTTGATAGTTCTGTAACCATTCCTTTGTTAAAAGACCAGGGCTACGATCCACATATTTTTTACATTAAAATTGGAATGGAGGACCAGTCGGCCTTCATGGATTGTCCATCGGAAGAAGATATTGAAATTACCACCTGGATCGCGAAAAAATATGACTGTCGTTTTACTGTTGTCGACTTGCAGGAAGAATACTGGGCAACCGTTGTGAAATACACCATTGATCAAGTCAGGATGGGGTTAACACCCAACCCCGACATCATGTGTAATTTGCTGATAAAGTTTGGCGCATTTAATCTTAAATATGGCAATGAGTTCGATATCATCACCACAGGACATTATGCCAACACCTATCAAACCGATGAAGGCACTTTTTTATCCACGGCCAACGACCGGGTGAAAGATCAAACCTATTTCCTGGGGCAAATAAATTACGATCAGGTTAAAAAGGTGATGTTTCCCATCGGACACCTGAATAAACCGGAAGTCCGTCAACTGGCTGTCGACATGAAGCTCCCAAGTGCCAACCGGCCTGACAGTCAGGGAATTTGCTTCCTTGGAAAAATTAATTACAATGATTTCATCAAACAACATCTGGGCGAAATGCCGGGTGCCATTGTAGAGTTGGAAACCGGAAAAATGCTCGGTGAACACAATGGATTTTGGTTTCACACCATCGGACAAAGGCGTGGATTGGGTTTGAGCGGAGGCCCCTGGTTTGTCGTTGGAAAAGACATAGAAAAAAATATCATCTATGTTTCAAACGGTTACGACCCCATTGCTCAATATGGAAATGAAATTAATTTGGGACGGCTTCATTTTATCAATCCAAAAAGCGATAATCCAGGATTGAGCCAAATAAAATTTAAGATAAGACACCAACCTGAATTTAATTCTGGAATCCTGGTTCGCCATGAAAACAGCAATCAAATTATTTCTGATGTTCAGATTTCAGGAATCGCTCCCGGACAGTTTGCCGTAATTTACGACGAAGCTGAAAAAACCTGTTTGGGAAGCGCTGTCATACAAGGAGGAAATGTCTGACCCGGGTTTATTGATTTCCCGTTATTGAACGCTTACTTTCTTCAGGTATTTTTTTACATAGTCTTCAACACCATCTTCTAACGAGGTAAAAGGCTCAGCATAACCGGCTTTCAACAGCTTACTCATGTTGGCTTCAGTAAAATACTGGTATTTATCGCGAATGTCAGCAGGAGTATCAATATACTCGATGACAGGCTCTTTGTCCATGGCTTTAAATGTGGCCAAAACCAAATCGCGAAACGATCGTGCTTTCCCGGTTCCCAGGTTATACAACCCACTTTGTGGTTGTTTTCTGAAAAGAAACACCACCACATTGACCAAATCTTTCACATAAATGAAATCGCGCAACTGCTCCCCGTCCTTAAATTCCGGGTTATGCGACCTGAACAACTTCATTTTTCCTGTTTTCAGGATTTGATGATAAGCGTGAAAAATCACCGAAGCCATCCGTCCTTTGTGGGTTTCGTTGGGACCATACACATTGAAAAACTTTAAACCAGCCCAAAACGGAGGAAACCGCTTTTCTTTTAGCACCCATTTATCAAAATTGTTTTTCGATTCCCCGTAAGGGTTCAGGGGTTGAAGCTTACTTACAATGGCATGCTCGTCTTTAAAACCAAATTCACCCATTCCGTAAGTAGCGGCTGAGGAAGCATAAATGATCGGAATGCCATGCACGGTACACCGTTTAAAAATATCCCTGGAATATTTTACATTCAGTTCGTCAAAAATTTTCCGGTTAAACTCAGCAGTGTCGGTACGGGCCCCGATATGAAAAACAAAATCAACGTTGAAATAATAATCGTCAAACCACTTGAAAAACTCCTTCCGTTCCACCTTCTTGATATACTTGCGACGAGCGAGATTTTTTTCTTTGTTTATTTTCGAGAAATCATCAACTAAAATCAGGTTTTCGTATCCCAGGCTATTCAGTTTAGCCACCAAAATGCTACCAATAAAACCGGCAGCTCCTGTAACTACAATCATGTACTTTATTTTTGCCAAAAATAGGTCAAATAACACCCGCATGTCAAGTGAAATGAGAAATGAATGCAATGTGGTGTTTATTAGTCGACAACGTGATGATTTTATATCACTACCCTGTTTTTAGGTACAATAAATGGCTACTTTTGTATGTCATTTGGGCTAAACCACTTGGGGAAATCAATAATTTACAGATAATATGCTGACTGGAAAAACAAAATACCTCACCTGTTTCCTGCTACTGGTGCTCATGCCTGTTATTACAATGGCACAAAACCGACCGGATGGAACACCCGTTTCGTTTAATGAAAAGAACCTGTTGAATCCGCCCGTCATTCACATTAAAAACACCATCAATATAGCGGAAGGAAGGAATGAAAAAGAACCCATCCAGGCTGGTTACACGCTGGATGTGAGTCAACAAAACCTGGATAAAGCAGGTGTTTGGGACAGCATTTCGGTCTCCTCTTTTATTTGGCGCATCACCTATCATGTAAAGGATGCTTTTGCTTTGAACCTGTATTTAACCCAATTAAACCTCCAATCGGGAGATCGGCTTTTCATATACGCTCACCACGGAGACCAAGTCAGGGGAGCCTTCACTTCCCGGAACAATGGAAATTATCTTGTTACTGATTTTGTTGAAGGTGATGAAATCACCATCGAATTGAATACCTCCAAACGAATAAGCCCGTTGCCCTTTGAAACCTCGGAAATTGGAGTGAAACTCCCTGCTCGGGATAATAAAGGGTTTGGTGATGCAGGCATTTGTGAGGTACAAGTAAACTGTGCAGAAGGTGATGATTGGCAACAACAAAAAAAAGGGGTAGCCAGGATTTTGGTTAAGCAGGGAAGCCTGACTTTCTGGTGCACCGGTACATTGATCAACAACACCCGCATCGATGGAACCCCCTATTTATTAACTGCTAACCACTGTGGTGAAACAGCCACGATTATTGATTATTCCAATTGGTTGTTCTTTTTTAATTATGAAGCTACGGGCTGTGAGAAACTTGTAATTGAACCGGAAGCTCAAACAATCAGCGGATCGAAATTGTTGGCAAACAGTATTTCGGGAACAAGTGCAGGATCTGATTTTAAGCTACTCTTACTAAACCAAAGTGTGCCCGTCGAAAATTCTTATTATAACGGATGGAACCGGACGGGGGATGTTTCCTTGTCAGGTGTGTCCATTCACCATCCACAAGGCGATGTAAAAATGATATCCACCTTCACCGAACCGCTTGTTTCATCCTATTACAATTCTGTTTCGGATGATCCTGACGGAAAATATTGGCGGGTTAATTGGAGCGAAACTCAAAACGGTCATGGCGTGACTGAAGGAGGATCGTCAGGAAGTCCCATTTTTGATCAGGATGGATTGGTGGTAGGCAGCCTGACCGGAGGAGGCACTTCCTGTACTTTTTTGGATGATGCCGATTATTATGGAAAATTAAATGTTTCCTGGGAACCCACCACGACGAACGATAGCACCGGGGTATTGTCATATTGGCTCGATCCCGACCATACAGAGGTCCTTACCTTATCAGGATCGGATCTGGACACAAATAAAATTATAGCCTTCTTTGCCACAGAAACAACGACCATTCTGATTGGCGAATCCATCGCGTTTACAAACACATCATTTGGCAACATTTCATCCTATCAATGGGAATTTCAGGGCGGTGATCCATCCTACTCTGAGTTGAAGGATCCGGGCACAATTACCTATTCAAAAGCAGGAAATTACAATGTTACACTTCGCGCATTTTCTTCCTCCAATGCCGACACACTGACGCGGGAAAAATACATCCATGTCATGCCAAATATTTCACCAAACCCCGGAAATGGAAGTTTCAAACTAGCCTTTGGCTACCAGCTGCCCGAAAATATAGAGTTAGGTGTATTTGATGTGATGGGGAATAAAGTAAAATTTACCATTGCAGAAATCGGAACCAATTATCTGATCATCGATATGAGTACAAACCGATCAGGCATGTATTTTATCAGGTTTACCTCATCAGACCAAAACAACAGTTATAAAGTATTTTTAATCAAATAGTTTACGAAGGAACTCCGGGTTAACCCAGCTCGTGGTTATAGGTATAACCAGTCCATTTTTCAATTACGTCGTGAAAATCGGCAGGAAATTCCGATTCGAAATACAGGTTCTTTTTTGTGATGGGGTGCTCAAATCCCAGAGACTTGGCATGCAATGCCTGACGAGGGATCATACTAAAGCAATTGTTTACAAACTGTTTATATTTGGTAAAGGTGGTTCCTTTGAGAACCGCATCGCCGCCGTACATGGCATCATTAAAAAGCGGATGACCTAAATAACGAAAATGTGCCCTGATTTGATGCGTTCGTCCTGTTTCCAGTTGGCAAGCTACCAGGGTAACGTAGCCAAAGCGCTTGAGGACCTTGTAATGCGAAATGGCTTCTTTGCCATAGGCTCCATCGGGGAAAACGGTCATTACACGACGGTCTTTCAAACTGCGGCCAATATGCCCGACGATGGTTCCTTCATCTGCTTCTACATCACCCCAAACCAATGCATTGTATGTACGCTGAATACTGTGGTCGAAAAACTGTTTGGCTAACCGGGTTTGAGCCAGCTCATTTTTCGCAACCAGCAGTAGTCCAGAAGTGTCTTTGTCGATTCGATGAACCAGGTAACCAAAGCCATTTTCTACCTTTTCAAGCTGGTTGGATTCTTTGAAATAATGGGCCAGCCCGTGAAGCAAAGTCCCCGTGTAATTATTAAACCCAGGATGCACCACTACACCAGCGGGTTTGTTTACGACCAACACATCATCATCTTCATAAACAATGTCGAAAGGGACCACTTCAGGGAAGATTTCCACATCGCGTGGAGGATAGGCCATCACCACAGAAATCTCATCTCCCGGTTTAATCTTATAATTTGATTTTACGGGTTTGGTGTTAACAAGAATGTTTCCTGCTTTGGCAGCCTGTTGCACCTTGTTACGCGATACATTCATAATCCTGTTAAACAGGAATTTATCAACACGTAGAGATGTTTGTCCGGGATCAACAACAATATGGTGATGTTCGTATAACTCCGAATTATCTTCTTCGATAAAATCGTCTAATTTTTCCATATTTACCTATTGATCAGTAGCTTTGAAGTGTAGTAGCGGTTGTTGCCCTGGATCTTAACGAGATATAGTCCGGAAGGGAGCTTCTCAATATTAACCTGTTGCCCGATACCTTTTTGTGTCATCACTTTTTTTCCAAGCAAATTAACAATATCGAGTTGAACCTCAGCATTATTCAACAGGTCGGATTGAGAGATTGAGAACCAGGTGGAAGCCGGGTTAGGAAATACCCTGATCTCAGAGAAGGAGGAGGAAGCTTCTGATACGCCCAAAACAGATTTCGAGCCGACGATGGGCCGCATCAACAAGGCTCCTTCAAATTGGCTGGTTTCCCATTCACCGGATGTATTGCTAAATATTTTATCACTCTTATCGTTATTCGAGTCGAAACCAATATTCAGAAAACCACTGGTATATTTTTCCCATCCCACATAAAAAGTACCAGAAACAATGATTGGATTTTCAAGCATATATGGATAAAAATGATATAAACCATTTGCCCAGGCTACCTTTACATTTTCTTGTTCAAGAATCACTTCACCCGGTTGTCCATTGTTGTCGCTCCACACCTTTAACTTGAAGTAAATTTCGTTTACATCATTCAGTGTTTTGTTAAAATACATTTGAACACCCTGAAGTGTATCGGGCTTGGAAACAGTAAACTGATAGGCCAAAGAACTACCGGTTGGGCTCAGGCCTAACCCCAACTCTGGTGTGCCATCATCATACGCGTAATAATTATAAAAACCCTGGCGATAAATGGCGGAGTCAACGATGGGATTCTGATCAGACGAATCGCTGATGTAATGTTTTATTATATAGGAAGTGGTATCCAATTCATAATCGATGTTAAACAATGCCTGTACTGGCGGGCAAGCATGAGCAGGACAGGTCACGCAGCTCTGAAGACTATCTTCATAAGATGGTACCAGGTTGCAACTTCCACCATCGTAGCGATAGCCATAGCTGCCATTCACCTGATTTACATGGTATTCATAAGCCGTGTTGTGCGCAACGTTGTCCATATTTGAAATGTACATACTGAACTGCTGACTGACCGAATTGGTTGGATCGGCCCTATATTGCCGATAAGGCATCACCTGATAGTCGCGAAGAAACGAAGGCGCACGCTGTGAAAAGGCCAGAGCACGGTATGTGGTATCGGCTGCCGAACGATTGTAATTGAGGTACACATAATCTATGTTCCACTGATCCCCATTGCTTTTCTCAAATGGGTACATATCGGTAGCTACCGTAATATAACTGTAAAATCTGAATTGAAAAGCAGGATTAAACCAGGTGGAATCCAAAATCGGTATCATCACCTGAACGAAATTTTTACCATAGATTTGTTGAAATTCTGACAACTTCATCCCTTCCGACCACCAAACTTTTTCCCAATTGGTAACCGGTTCATAGACCGAATCGCATAGTATTGTAATTGAGTCGCCCCTGACAATGGGTTCCGGATCGTAGTTGATCATAAAAACCAACGGATTACATCCAAGCGAAACTGGTGCCCACAAGGTATCGAACATGACAATGGCTTCTTGACCGCTTTCCATCAACAAATCGGCAATAACTTTTATTGAGTCCATGCGAACGAAAGCTGAATCGCCTGAAGGAACGCCCAACTCCAATACCAACGTATCCCAGGGTTCAGGATCGTTACCTACACCCTGGGGCTGGTAAAAAAAGCTCAGATACACAGAGTCGGCAGGCGACAAGGCGCGCTGTATTGATAGTATGCTGTCGAGTCGGATAGGAAGCGAGGTAAGCCTGTCGCCAACTGTAGGCGGAAACCAAACCGCATCATGATATACCGCACCTATACTATCAATGGCATCAAAAGTGGCTGCACCTAAATTAGGAGGCAAGAATGGAAAATCCTTATTAATAAAAACAGATTTTCCTTCCCAGAGCTGAGCATTGGGAACAATTGTCGAAACAGAAAAATCATCAAAAAATGGAAGGCTCAGGGCAGGTTGAATAATTTCTTCGGATTTACAATTGCAAAAATCTGGTTCGGCATTCAGCTTATTTGCTTCCATCCGTACGGCTTCATTGGTTTGCAATCCAACAAGCACTACTTGTGAATGAGCCTGAAAGCCAAAAAGCAGCGATGCTATCCATACGATGTGTTTAATATTCATCTTCAATCTGGTAGTTTTTATTAAAAATGGTGTCGCTAAGAAGCGAATCCACCTTAAATTGTCTCACATACTCATCAAAATTAACTAACTCATCAGAGCGGTACCACAAATTTACTTTCTCACCCAAAACAAGCATTACATGGCTTAGTACATCGGGTTCGGTTTTGTAAACCCTGGAATGTATAGGGTCAAATCCTTCGATAAAATATTCATGACCAACATTTAACGAATGATAATGAAGTAAAGCAGCCGCCTGCTCGGTAGTAAGTCCGATCAAAAGTGGCATTGGCACCTGGGTAGTTGCCTCTCCTTTGCCAAGAACCAGGTTTATGATGGAACCTTTTGGAATCTCGGTATCGGGTTCAATGGGTTCTTCACCTAATAATTGATCGATAATGGCATTTTTGGCAAAATATTCAATATACTCCAACTCTCCAACCTCAAGGCCCTTTGATTCAAGCGTAACCAATGCCTGCCTTAAACTCAGGTTTTTGAGATTTGGCATCAGGACCTTCTTTGGCAATTGAGCCACCACGGTTAAATAAATATGGCGTCCCTTTTTTACCTTGGCACCGGGCAGGGGGTTTTGCAAAACAACAGATCCCTTTTTCCTGTTTTTAAAATAAACGGAATCGATAATTTTAAATGAAAAATACTCGTTGTAGCCTTGACCTTCAATGTCGCTAAGCGACTGGCCTTCAAAATCAGGAATCAGAAAAACCTGCCCATGCTGAGTGAATGCATCCAGGGATTTAAGTACAACCCATAGCAAAATGAAACTGAGGCCAATAGCCAATAAAAGATGAAGATAAAATTTTCGTTTCCTTAAAAAATACCATGAACCCATTCCAGAAAAAAATCAAATGAATTTGCTAACTTCCAACTACCCATAAACTTTGTTTACAGGAATTTATTGTTAAAACGGCAAAGGTAACAATAATTGAGTTGAATTAAGTTGACCACAGCCGTGAGATTTGAAAATGAATCGTGGTGAATAAAACACAACGAACTAAAAAAGCGTCTACCTTTGGGTTGTTAACTGTTATTGATTTATTAACTGATATCCAGGTGGAAATGAAAAATATTGCTATTGTATGTGGAGGTTATTCGGGTGAGTATGAAATATCTATCCAAAGTGCTCAGGTAGTTGCTGACAATCTCGATAAAAAACGGTTTAAAGGTTACCTGGTTGTAATTACCAGGGATCGGTGGTATTACAAAGATAAATCCGGGGAAACAGTTGAAATAGACCGGGGAGATTTTTCTATTTCATTAAAAGGTGGTAAAAAAATCAGGTTTGATGGCATTTTTAACGCCATCCATGGCACTCCCGGAGAAGATGGCAAATTACTTGGTTACTTCGACATGCTGGGGTTGCCTTATACATCCTGTAGCGCAGATGTCTCAGCACTCACATTTAACAAGTTTTTGTGCAATAAATTTGTGAGATCATATGGTATCACCCTGGCAAAATCGGCCAGCTTTGTAAAAGGTGAAGAAATTCCGTATGAAGAAATTGTTCAAAGCCTGGGTCTACCACTATTCATAAAACCGGCCTGTAGCGGTTCAAGCGTGGGGGTCACCAAGGTGAAAAACAGTTCAGAATTGCCCGGTGCAATTTCCATTGCCTTTAAAGAAGGCGACCGCGTTATTATTGAGGAATTTATTGATGGCAGGGAAATAGCCTGTGGTTTGATTATGAAGAAGAAGGAGTTGATTGTTTTTCCATTGACGGAAATAATTAGCAAAAAAGAATTCTTCGATTATGAGGCCAAATATACCAAAGGAATGGCCGATGAAATAACGCCTCCTGTCGACCTGCCATTACAAGCAGAACTTGACATTAAAGCAGTGTCCTCATTTTTATACAGAGAGTTGAATTGCAAAGGGTTTGTCCGCATCGATTATATTGTTTCAAAAGACGGAATCTATTTTATCGAAATCAATACCGTACCGGGCATCTCAAACGCGAGCATTCTTCCTCAGCAAGCCAATGCCATGGGAATGTCAATAGGCGAACTTTTCTCAACAGCTATTGAAGCAATGTTTTAGTGGATCGTATTCAAATTTTTTCAGACAAAAATGCTGCCAATTTATGTACTGCTTCTCCCCTGTGACTAATGGCATTCTTTTCATCATCAGGCATTTCACCAAACGTTTTATTAAACCCCAACGGACGGAAAATTGGATCGTAGCCAAAGCCGGAGTTTCCCTGCTCAAACCGGGTGATTTCACCCTCTACCACTCCTTCAAAAAAATATTCCTCCCTGTTTAAAATCAATGAAATTACCGTCCGAAACCGGGCAAACCTGTTTGATTCATTTTCCATCTCATTGAGTACCTTCACCACATTGTTGTGAAAAGAACACCCTTCACCGGCATATCGGGCTGAATAAACACCGGGTCGCCCATTTAAAGCATCAATCTCAAGTCCTGTATCATCCGAAAAACAGTCAATTTGAAATTGATCGAAAATGGCATGTGATTTCTGCGAGGCGTTCTCATGAAGCGTTTGCCCTGTTTCAGGAATTTCTTCATAAAAATGGATATCACTTAGCTTTACGACCTCCATTTTACCATTTAAAATGGTCTTTATTTCAATCAATTTATGTTGATTATTGGTGACAAATAAAATTTTCCTCATAAATATCAATGTGATCAGTAGTTTAATTGGCAAATGTAAAGACATTTACGTTGAATAATTTTTTACTTTTGACTTCTGCGATGGGAAAAAAATCACAATATGTCAAAAAAAATAAAATCTTAAACCTATGAAAACCTTGAAAGCAGCCTTGATGATCACGGGCTTTCTATTGATGATCAGTGCTTGTAATTGCGATTCCAAGCAATCGAGCTGGAGTGTCGATCAAGAAAACGAATGGAAATCGAACTGTATGAAATTTATGACAGACCGGGGAGTTGAAGATCGTGACGCCACCGATTTCTGTGATTGCATGTATTCAAAAACATCAAAAAAATACACTCCCGACGAGGCGAAGAACATCACCATGGACGAGCAGCGTAAGTTGTGGAACGAATGTGATTATAGTTGGTAACCCATCAAAAAAAAAGCGGGCCTAAACGACCCGCTTCTTTTTTTTTAACATTATGGAAACACAATAGGGGGATAGTTCGCTACGGATACTTTTGGTATCTGGGCGGTATATTGTGCATTGATAGCATCGATAAAATAATTGGTAACAACTGCATTTCCCTGTGGGGTTAAATGAATTCCATCCAGTGAAAACAAGTTTCCGGTTACAAATTTTGTGGAGAATGTAATACCATCGAAGATTAAACCATTGGCAGAAATATCAACCATAATGGCGTTAAAATCGACGAATGCCAGGCCGTTATCAACTGCAGTTTGTTTAATGATGTTATTAAAAGCAATGGTAGCTGCGTTAATGTTGTCGATTTCGGCTTGGGTCAGGATGTATTGATTTGGCACTGGTACAGCGCTTCCCCATGTAGCACATTTAATCGAATCCTGAGGAAGAGTCAGCAGAGCTAATTCACCTTCAACCATTTGTCGGATTTGTAATTGAGCAGGCAAACCATAGCTTGCCATAGCGGGATCTTGTATGACCATCTGGTTTGGCCCGATTGAAAAGGTGATGCGATAAGGCAGTCCCTTAGATTCCATGAAAGCATTGTATGGCGCATACCCATGTTCGCCATTTAAAATAGCCAAATATCCCTGACCTTCAGGGCTATCTGGAATATCAATTACATCGGATGGAATGGTTGTAAAAAAAGCCGCATTGGTAATACTAGGAATATTGGCAAGAACCCCTTTTGCACCACCAGTGACCAGGGTTTGAGCCAACATATTGTAATATTGTCCAAACTGCTCAGTCGGAGTAATGACATCGCCGGCTCCCCCTGATGTAGCATAACCCAGTACATCGTTATTTCCTATCCAAAGAGAAAAGAAAGTAGGCGACATGGACATGGCCTGCGCAACTACTGAAATATCAGGAGATGCAGCAAACTTTACAAAATATGGATTCGCTAAACCTGCTTGCAGATTCGCTGCGTTTCCATAACCCGGTGCAAGAAGATGAGCTACTTTAGCTCCGGGCACTCCCAAATTATTAACTGTATAGTCGATGTGATTTGACCAGGGATCGAGTTCGCCATTGTCCAATACAGGCCCCAGGCTGGTAACACCCAGGCAATCGACACTAAAACCAAGTTTTCTTTTACCGGGCAATACGCCAAATTCGCTTGTCACCACGGGTTGAACAAATGGTTGTCCTCCTACGGTAGTTAATTGTTGCCCCAAAATATTAGCCCAGCTATAGCTTTGTCCCGATTTATAAAGTGCGCCATCAGCATAACCAGCTGTTAGTGAGTTACCAAGCGCCACATAAGTTTTAAAATCGGCAGATCCGTTGCTTGGTGTAAATTCATTGACTTCAGGCTTACATGAAACAATAAAAGCCAGCAATGCCAAATAAAATAAATATCTAATTTTCATGATTCTTTCTTTTTAAAATTAAAACTTAAAGCTTACACCAATTCCGGGAATATAAACGATTGTTTGATAAGTTCCTTTGAAGTTACTTGGAGTATATTCCTTTTCTGCTGTTTGACCAAATAGTTGCAAAAATGAAACATCAATACTCAGTTTTTCGATGGGACTGTATGAAAGGCCAAGTGTATAAGCAAAGGTGTTTAAGCTTACCGTTTCAGGAGTGAAATACTTCTCGTTGGTAGGTGATTGATCGTAATACATCCCGGCTCTCAATTGAAATTGATCGTTCAGGCTGTACTGTGCACCAATACGAGGAATAAAAGTGTCCTTATATTCGCGTGGGTTGGTTGAATTTAACAAGGCTCCTTGTTCTTTAAAAGTAAAGTCAAGCGATTTGTATGTTCCCCACATCACCCAGTCAAGTTCAAATGCAAGCAATAACTGTTCAGTAGCCTGATAAGAAATACTGAAGTCGAGGTTAGCCGGAAGAGGAAGTTCCGCGTCAAATTTGTTGTCTTTAGGAATGGTGGTTTGCAATGCTGTCGGAACGGTAAAGGTGGCATCACCGTCCTTCATTTTCATCATGATTTCTGAGCGATAATCCACTCCAAAGGCAAGCTTTTCGCTGGCTTTATAAAAGGCGCCGATGTTAAAACCATAACTTGTGGTTGAACCTTTCAGGTTAGCATTGGCATCACCACTGTAATTCAAGGCTTTGTTAATTTCCACATCACCCATGGCCAGAATAAACCCGGCCCCGATACCAAACTTCTCATTGAAATTAAATGAAATCGTTGGTTGAACAAAGATGGCTTTGAGCGCAATGTTCTGAATCAACAATTTACCTGTCCAATCATCTTCCCATTTTGATGTACTGCCATAAGGAGTGTAAACCCCAACCCCAACAGCAATCATGTCGTTAATTTTGCCTGCACCATAAACATAAAAAGGTGTTGACATTGGATTGTCTGTCTGGTAATTTTCATTTGACCCTGCCCGCTGAAAATCGACATTAGACATAATCCCGCTTGCTCCCAATTCAAAATGAAGTTTGTCTTTCATGAGGGAAAGAGCCCCGGGATTGTAAAAGATAGAACTGGATCCCATGTTTAATGAAGTACCCACCAATCCCATTCCGTTTTGCTTATTTCCCTGCAAGCGCACCTGATATCCGCCCGCATAGATTGTCATGGAAAAGAGCAACGATGACAACAAAAACAGTGTAATTTTTCTCATAAATAAATATTTTAAATTATGCGTGGTAAAACTACAAAAATATTTACACCGTTATCTTTTCACAATAAAATTATTTACCAATTAATTGGTTCTAAACCAATTCTTTTCAGTATTTCATTTGTTTTTGAAAAATGTTTACAGCCAAAAAAACCGGCATAAGCAGACAAAGGTGAAGGATGAGCGGCTGATAAAACAACATGTTTGGAGGTATTGATCAGCGCTTGCTTTTTTTTGGCATGATTTCCCCAGAGGATGAAAACAACACCCTCCTTACGGAGTGAAATGATCCTGATTACCTCATCGGTAAATGTTTCCCAACCTTTCCCTGCATGAGAAGCCGGCGCAGCCTGGCAGACAGTGAGTGTTGTATTGAGCAACAACACCCCCTGATCGGCCCAGCCTTCCAGGTTGCCGGACCTGGGTTTGTCGATACCCAAATCGTCTTTTAGCTCTTTAAAAATATTATTTAAAGAGGGCGGAAATGGAATACCATCCGGTACCGAGAAGCACAACCCATGTGCCTGCCCCTCGCCATGATAAGGATCTTGTCCCAGGATCACTACTTTTACTTTTAGAAGGGGTGTATGAGCGAAAGCTGAGAATATCCTGGGCCCCGGCGGGTAAATAACCTGCTGTTTTTTTTCAGCTTTAACAAATTCTACCAGCTTCAAAAAATAGGGTTTGTCAAACTCTGCCGACAGGGCCTCCTTCCAACTTTCTTCAATTTCAACGTTATTTTTCATCATTTACAACTATTCTAATCATGTGGGACAATAAAATCATAAAAATCTTGTTAATTAAGCAAAATGTGCTTTCCTTTGTCGACAGCTAATTATTATTATTCAGTAAAGTTATGAAAAAATTAATCGTCCTGATATCGACCGTTTTACTCTTCGTTGTATTGGCCAGTTCCTGCAAATCTTCCAGCAAATGTGCAGCATACGGCGAAACACAAAAGTATCAAAAAGAAGCCAAGTATTAGGTTTACCCCTGTGCTTTGGCAAGCCTTTGGTTGATATTTGGTGATCTCATCAAATAGAATTCTGATACATGCATTATTTCCGGAAAATACCGTTCATTATTTTATTGTTGTTTTCCGGGTTAACTGTTTTGGGTCAGTTTGATACTGAAGAAATTGATAGCCTAGAAAACAAAATTTTATATAACAAGCAAATCACTTACGGCCTCACCTTTCATAATTTGGGTTTTGGAGCCAATTTCAGAACAGGAAAACGGATCACCTATTTTAAAACACGCATGTTTGAAATCGAATTTTTCAGCATGCGCTCGTATAAGCAGGTGAAGATGATCAACCCCTACTTTGCCAACTCACGCCGGTATGTATTTGGCAAGTATAATGATGCCTTTTTTTTACGCTGTGGAATGGTTTGGCAAAAGTTACTCAATCAAAAGCCATATTGGGGAGGCGTTGAGTTAAGATTTATGTATGGGGGCGGATTTTCACTCGGTATTGCCAAACCATATTATCTGTATATCATCGAAGATGTTACCGGAGATGGCACCAATTATATTTTAGTAACCGAACGATTTGATGCCGCGAAGCACTCATCTACTTATATATATGGAAGAGCCCCCTTTTCCACCGGATTAGATGAAATCACCTTACATCCGGGGATGTATTTAAAGACAGGTTTAAATTTTGAATTTGGAACCAGGAATACCCTGGTTAAATCCCTTGAAGTGGGAGCCGCCATTGATATATTGCCCACCGGGTTAAACATTATGGCCGATGACAACATCCAAATTTTTTTTCCGGGAATATTTCTAAACTTTAGTTTAGGGAAACGATTCAATAAGTATTAAAAACAAAAGGCCCCCCTTTTCAGGGAAGCCTTATTGATTTTTAAAATCGGTTGTTATTACTTTACCAACATCTTATGTGTAATTGATTCATCACCTCTTGAGATAATCAGTGTATACATACCCTGTTGGATATCTGGCAAGGAAATGTTCATTTGATTGGCACCAGGCAAACACGTGATGGTGTTTATATAAATGCTTCTTCCCGCTATATCTGTCACCTTAATACCGTATTCATCTGTAGAATAACTTTCTAACGAAAGCGTAAAGTCTCCATTATTTGGGTTTGGATAAATAGAAACAGCCTCGCCGTTCAGGTACTCGTTAATCCCAATGTACCCTTCGGTTTTGAACGACCAAACAGGACTCCAATTTGAACTATCAAGCAACGTAACTCCCCTAACCTTCCAGTAAAAGATGGTATTCTTTTCCATTTGGGCAGCACATTGCAAATAAGGAGTTTGAGCAATTGCTGAAACAGGATCTGTAAAATCTGATGATTTGGATATCAAAAGTTCATATTCCGGGGAGCCAATGATTTCTGTCCAGGTGAACTTGGGACATGAAGAAACATCAATCTGGCCATCAACAGGAGTCAATAGGGTAGTTTCGTTTTTTGTAATGAATGAGAACGGGGTCGACCAGTCTGAAACATCCAATGCATTTTTAGCCGCGACACGCCAAAAATATTCTGTTCCAAAATAACTGCTGATCAAGTAAATGGAATTAGTGTCAGAATAAAACAAAGAAGGATCGGTAAAATTTGAATTATCATCGATCTCAATAATATATTCCAATGTTCCTCCATATTTCGACCACTTAAAAAGAATTAATAAATCAGTCTCCGCTTGATCTATAGGTGCTACAAGCGTGACAGTGGCTTTTGTTGTCATTGATTTAACCTGTGACCATGCGGATGTATCACCATTATGTATTGCACGGACATGATAATAATAGGTTTGGTCATACAATAAGTTGGACAATTTGTAGGCCGTTATATCAGAAGAAAGTGTAATTGTCTTGAGAGCGGGGCTGTTAAACCCTTCATTGGTTTTTAGTAAAATGGTTCCGGAAGCGCCAACAATAACGCCATAACTTCCAATAACAGATACTCCTTGCAAAGCCTTGGTTGTTCCTGACGAAACTACTGACCATCCACCATCCAGTGCCAGGATGGTACCGCTTTTACCCACGGCATAACCTTTATAATCATAGGTACTAACACTATAAAGGTCACTGCTTGTATTGGAATTTTCTTCAATCCAGGCAGCTCCATCATAATGATAAATCGTTCCGCCTTTACCAACAATCCAACCATTGTTATCATCCTGAAAACTGATTCCGTAAAAATCTTTGGTTCCAACAACCTGATCCGTCCAGGTAGTACCATCAAAATGAACTACTTTCTTACTCAAGCCGCAGGCCCAGATGTTATTCTCTGAAACCATGGCCACATCATAAATATCGGTTTCAACATTGCTGATAACCTCGGACCATAAACCAGTTGTATAAATAGCTATTTTCCCGGAAGCACCAACTGCAACACCATGATTGGCATCAGCAAAACTAACACCAAGCAAATCACTATTAATCCCTGAAGATTGTGCAGCCCAGGAAGACCCATCATAAAACAGAATAGTGCCTGCGGTACCAACCGCATATCCGTGAGTAGCGTCAACAAAATAAACATCCTTTAAATCTTCAGTAACGCCGCTTTCGCTGGAAGTCCATGAAGTTCCATCATAATGCAAAATGACTCCCCCATCACCCACAGCCCAAATATCGGCTTCATTCAAAACAGTACCGGAGTTTAGTGAGGTGCTCACACCGCTAGCAATGGTGTGCCATGCATACTCCGTATCGATCTGAAACTGATATTTTGTAATTCCGGTAAGTGGGTTCCAGGTAATTTCAGGATCAGAATCCACCATGGCTCCATCACTTGGTTGCGAACGGAGCGATACGGTCCAGACAACCTGAAAGGAAAATGTCTGTGACCAATCAGAAGGATCATTCTGATCAAAGGCACGCACCCTCCAAAAGTACTGTCGGCCAAAAATCAGGTCCGTGGTTTGTACAGAGGTTAAGTCCGTCCGGGGAAAGGTAACTGCATCATTAAAATCGATATTAGATGCCAATTGAGCTTCATAGGTAATATCCAGGGTAATTCCTGTTACTGCCTGCCAATCGAGTACCACATCAGGCATTTGGTTTATTTTACCGTTCTCCGGGGCTTTAAGCGTTGGGGCATATATCTTTGTTTGTGCTGATAGTGCCAACGACATTAACATCAAAAAGCCCAACACTGAATAAATCTTTTTCATATCCTTCAATTTTATTATTTCAATCAAATTATTTCACGATAAATTTCTGCGAATACTTAGCATTCCCCACCATGGCAGTAATTACGTAAGTTCCTGTATTAAGATCATCCAGGTTTAGCTGGATCTTGTTATCCCCTTTATGAACGCTGGACGATTGCTGATCAACCTTTCGTCCCGTAATATCATATATGGTTAGTATTATATCAGCATTTTGATCAGCGGCCAATTCAATGGTGGCATGATCAATAACCGGGTTTGGATACATTTTAAGCTCGCGGATTTGGGAAATATCACCCAAATCATGCTCATCTATGGCAACCGGTTTACGATAAGTGTTCGAGCGCAAAAGTCCACGGCCAAAGGTAGCGGCATAAATAATTCCGTAGTTACTTGTTCCCGGGAAGACAACGGTCGAAATCTCCGAACCATTAACAAAAATCACGGTGTCGGCAACCTTTGCCACATTCTGCTGTTGTAGCTGGAATACAGGCACACTCCCCATCAGGCTGTCTTGTTTCACCCATTGAGATGAAGTACTATGAATATTTTCGTTCACAAAAACGCCATGCTCGGTTCCAATAATAGCCATGTCCGGATTAGTCATTTCGAGAATAGAAGAATAAACCGGCATCTGTGGCAGATTACTTTGTCTGCTGGTAAACACAGGAAATTCATCTAAACCATTCTCTGTAAAGAGAATATAATGTTCATTTCCATAATTGCCCAAAGTGACCATCACATTGTTAGGATTGCCGGGGTCTACAGATACGGAGGTGACTACCTGAGTAATTGGTGTTGTTGTACCAGGTATGTACAAAGGAATTTCCTGGGTTGCAACGATACATTCAGAACTATTTACATCAGCGCGGGCATAGTTATATGCTAAAGCCAGATTTGATAATCGATATAAACGTCCATCACGCATTCCAACAAACAAATGATTGGCATCAGATGAATAGGCCAAACATTGCGGGTCGCCAATAAAATTACTCACCGCTGAATTGGCTATGATAAACCACTCAGGCTCTTTGGCAAACAGGTGAAGCTCATTTGTCATCCCGACAACATTATCGCTTGCTATAAAAAGTCTGGAGGAAACAACATCACGAATCTTTAGCGAATCACCTATGTTTAAGTTAACATCGGTTGGGGTGGTATAATAAAAAGGCTGAAAGCTGTTTTTACTTAACACCTGTATGCGTGTACCACCTGGGATCACTTTTCTCGCGTGATAAACTAAGGAGTCGCGGCTGTTTGGGTTATCGAAACTCTCCCAAAGTGCCAATGGAGTATTAAAGAAGGTACCTGATAAGGTAAGTCCGTCTAAAAACTGACCTGAGTAAGTAAAGCCCGCGTCTTCAGTACGAAACAGATTACCTCCTCCACCACTAACGATCATAATTTTTTTGTTAATCATTGAAATGGCACAGGCTCCACCATCTCCGTTAAGTACCATCTCACCTTGTTTAGAAGTATTTCCGTCACCGGTTATAAGAATTGAACCATTGCCCTGGGCGCCACCAAGAACATAATTTTCCTGCCCCGATGCAGCTACATTATAAAACTGCGTTGTAAAGTAATTCCGGTTACTGCTTTGGTAGCTGTACACATTTGAAGTAACATTTCCGATAAAGACTCCGCCATCATTACCAACAAAAAAGGTATTGTTATAGCCAGGTCTGAAGGTAATGGCGTGTTGACTATAATGCATGTATGTAGGGGAGAAAATCCCGGTGAAATAATCAGAAACCGTAACCCAGGAATAGAACCCTGTTTCCTGACTTTTTGTACCTTCCCACAGATCAAGGCCCCCCAATAGAATTTTATTTGGATTATTGGGGAAAACTTTGATCACGTTATTGTACACACCGAGTCCATAAAAAACAACAACAGCGGGTGTACCAGGTAAAATAACTCTCCAGGTATCCCCTTTATCTTCTGATAAATAGATGCCGTAGTTTGATCCGAATTTGTTAATTACACTTGCGTACACAATGTTGGGATCAGAAGGTGCATAAGCAAATTCAATTCTCCGGACATCGCCGGCATCTGGTAAGCTTACCGAATCACCAGTAGATTTGAGCTTAAAACCATCAATAGCTCCATCCAATGAAACATAACATTTATTACCAATGGCAGCAATGACGCTTCCGCTCGAAGAAACCTGAACATCATAAGCGTTTTCTACTAAATCAGTCCCGGCAGTATCTTTTACTGTAACCCAGGATACACCTTTATCAGCACTAAATTTTAGTCCTGTATTGGTGGCTGCAAAAACGCCATTGGTTTCCTGGTTAACAGCCAACTCATTAATATAAGCCCAGTCGCTGGACATACTATTAAAAGTAGGTGCAGTGGCAGGCAGTAAGTGAAAGTTTTCACCATCAGTTGATTGATAAATACCCTGACCCATAAACCCGGAAGTATACCCCATTTCAGCCAAGCCAGAGAAATCCTGGGCATTGAACAGTTCGCCGGTACCGGCATAAATAACACCGTCAGCATCTTGCTCCATACAGCTAACATTCAGGTTATAAGATGCCTGATTAATTTTAGTCCAGGTGATACCAGTATTAATTGATTTCCATATTCCACCGGAAACTCCGGCTGCATACAGAACCGTGGAGGACTGATTTTGATTATCAAATATAATGGCCCTGGTCCTACCGCCAAAATTATCAGGTCCAAGTTGCGACCACTTTAATTGAGATTCGGCTCGTTGCGAATGGAATGCCTGAAGTTGATTTTGCACCTTATTATAATCTTCAGGTGTAATAACTCCGCTTGACTGATTGTTTTTAATCATAGCCAAATAATCCGAAGATGTCTTAATAGTTGTTACCACTGTGCCTTCTTCGTCGTTAATCAATGAGGCATAACCCCCACTTTTATAATTGACAAAACCCAGGATAATTCCTGCTAAAACAATGGTAATCAATACTAAGCTTAAAGGTAAATTTTTTCGTTTCATACTTTATTACTTTAATATGCTCATAACTATGGAATTCTTAAAAAGAAGGCACAATTTACAGCTTTTCTTAATATTTACAGCCTTATTGCGCAAATTTTTAATTGCTATTAATAACAAGACAATCAATAACAAAAAAATGGTGTATGCAGGTTGAAAAAAGAACTCTTTTTTCAAACAAAACTTATAGTGAGAAATTACAAAATAATGAATCAAAAAAAATCAAAACGCTTAATCACAAAAAAAAAGCTTGACCTTTTCAGGGCAAGCTTTTTTGGGTCTTTGGCGACGACCTACTTTTCCACCACAGGGGCAGTATCATTGGCGCAGGCAGGCTTAACTTCTCTGTTCGGAATGGGAAGAGGGGGA
>Ga0209417_1000450_pt1 | contig 98493 bp, 80 predicted proteins | sample RifGroF2_FD_184002 | JGI IMG/M metagenome (GOLD analysis project Ga0209417, IMG submission 184002) | Groundwater microbial communities from Rifle, Colorado, USA - Groundwater F2 (SPAdes) (version 2) | ecosystem: Environmental > Aquatic > Deep subsurface > Groundwater | place: Rifle, Colorado... | reverse complement strand
CATGTCCATGGTCATAGCTACAGATTATGGACGGAATCCAACGCTTTTTCAAGATTGCGCCAATTTCACCATCATGTTGCGTTGGAAATGGGGATATTTTCACCATCATCTTGCATTGGATAATTCTGATGCTTTTCACGTCCTTGACCTTTTTAATACAATGTACAAGTTCCGTCAATATTGTAAAGAAAAACTGGCTATCCCGTTCAGCTACCAGGTTGTAGGCAAAAAAAGCGTAGACCGCTTTAGCGGGGGGATACGGGTTATTTCTGCGGACCGTTTCTTCTCCGCTCTGATATAACCACGTCCTCCACCCTCCGCCTGGAAAACCCCGGCAGGGCGCCGTTTCTGCCTATGGCTTATGGCAGTCGCAGCGCCCTTACGGCTTATGGCAATAGCCGTATCTAAAACTTATGGCCTATGGCGGGCGCAGCGCCCTTACGGCCTATGGCAATAGCCGTATCTAAAACTTATGGCCTATGGCAGGCGCAGCGCCCTTACGGCCTATGGCAATAGCCGTATCATCAATCTAGCCTATGGCAATAGCCGTATCTAAAACTATGCCAATAGCCGTATCTAAAACTTATGGCCTATGGCGGGCGCAGCGCCCTTACGGCCTATGGCAATAGCCGTATCTAAAACTATGGCAATAGCCGTATCGTCAACCTAGCCTATAGCAGTAGCCGTATCTAAAACTATGGCAACCGATAATGAAGTATTATGGATGTAGCTTATGCCTAAACACAATTTTTTAAAAGCGGGGATAATTGCTTTCGCTCTTGTCTGGCTTGGTTTGTCCGTGTTTGCTTTATTGTATTATCCGGGTTCAAAATTAATTTATTCTGTTTTCTCTATAGTTTTTCTCGGTATGCTGGTTGTTGGATTTTATAGGCAGGATTCCTATGGTTATATGTTCCTCACGGTCTTTATGTGGCTTGGGTTCTGGCTAAAGTTTACGGTTCGTATGATTAGCGGTCCTGCATACGGAGAGCAGATCATATATGGCGAACCGATTGGGGCTTTTATCCCAACCCCCGGCAACCTGGACAATGTTCTGATAATAGCTATTCTGGCCTCTTTTGGGATAATTGCCGCCGGATTCTTTGGCCGGTATATCCCAAAGGGGGGAGCGTATTGTTGTAATACGCAAAACACCTGCCCGCGATGGTATCCCCGTTCCCGGAGATGGCTATGGTTGTGCCTGTGGCTTTGTATTGTTCTTATTCCGGTGGTAAACATGGTTTTTGGAATTGCGCAAATAGGTCTGGTGCCCAGAAACGTTTTTTATTGGCCGTTGAATTTTCTCATAGCATGGTTTTTGGGCATCGGTTTGTCAATGGCAGTTGTTACTTTACTGTGGTGGGATATTTCGGCGATAAAAAACCCGGCTCAGGGGCTTCTTGCGGCACTTGCGGAAGCGGCTGTTTCCAGTATGTCGCTTTTAAGCCGCGGCACTTTTTTGTGGCATGTCTTGCCTGTTGCCGCAACATTGTCTAAAAACGCCAAAAAACTTCTTCCGACAATTTCTAAACGAAAAATTTTTGCGGTTGCGGGCGCGACGGCGTTGATGTTTGTCATTTCTTTTGCCATGGTAAATACTATGAGGCGGTATTTTTATTCCGAAGCCGTAATTTCAGGATTGCCTTCTAAAAGCGATAATGCCTATAGTTTGACTTTGGTTGCCCGGGGGTTTAGCGATGAGTTCGCCGGTTCTTTAAAGAACGTATATTTAATGGCGGTGGGCAGGTGGATAGGGGTGGAGGGGGTAATGGCGGTATATGCTTACCCGATAAAAGGCAGGGATACTCTTTTCAACGCTTTGCTTGAAAAAAGAAAAATCGGGAAGGCCGATTTTTATCAGTCTGTTTCCCTGTCAGGTATTTCGGACAGCCTGCATTCCCAATTCGGTTTCTTGCCTGGCCCAGCCGCGTTTTTTTATTACTCCGGTTCCCGGGTAGTTGTTTTTTTTGGAATTTTGTTGCTTGCATTGGCGGTAAAGTTCAGCGAAACAGCGGTTGCGTATCTTACCGGCAACCCTTTTATGTGTTCTCTTTGGGGGATAGCTGCCGCAAATACTATAGCGCAACTATCGGTTCCGCGCCAGATGCTGCCGTATTTTTCCGCGATAATCTGCGCGCTCCTTTTCATCCGGCTACTTCACTCCCGCCCTCCGCAAATCATATAATAAGAACAGGAGATAACTGCTCAGGTTGCCAGGTTCACTGGTCAACGGTTGTGAAAGCAAAGAGTAAGCGTTTTTTCTTCCAACCATTGAACCGTGAACCCTTGAACCATAAACCTGAGGTAGTTACAAACCATTTATGGTCTTATCTAAAAAAAGAATCATGCTTACCGGCGGCGCCGGGTTCCTGGGTTCATTCGTCACTGAAAAACTAAAAGCCCGCGGTTGTAAAAATGTTTTTATCCCCACCGAGCAGGAATGTGACCTGACAAAACCCTCTGCCGTAGAAGCCGCCTTCAAAGATGCCGGTAATTTGTTTTCTTCTACTCCAAACTCTCAACTCAAAACTCTAAACTCCAGACCTCCCGTTGATGTTGTCATCCACCTGGCCGCTAAAGTGGGGGGTATCGGGGCTAACCGTGAGAACCCAGGTAAGTTTTTCTACGACAATCTGATGATGGGTGCCCAGCTAATGGAACATGCCCGCCTTTCCGGTGTGGAAAAATTTGTGGCACTCGGTACCATATGCGCTTACCCCAAATTAGCGCCGGTGCCTTTCAAAGAAGAAGACCTCTGGAACGGTTACCCCGAAGAGACCAATGCCCCTTACGGTCTGGCCAAAAAAATGTTGCTGGTTCAGTCCCAGGCCTATCGCCAGCAGTACGGCTTTAACTCAATCTTCCTGTTGCCGGTGAACCTGTACGGCCCGGGGGACAATTTCAAGCCCGGGTCCTCCCATGTAATCCCGGCCCTTATAAAAAAATGCGTGGAAGCCGTAAAATCCGGAGCCAAAGAAATAACTGTCTGGGGTACCGGCAAAGCCACCCGGGAATTTCTGTATGTGGAAGACTGCGCCGAGGCCATAGTGCTGGCTACTGAAAAATATAACTCCCCGGAGCCGGTCAACATCGGTGCCGGGTTTGAAATTTCCATAAAAGACCTGGTGGAACTTATAGCCAAACTCACCGGCTTCAAAGGCAAACTGGTGTGGGATGCCTCCCAGCCGGACGGCCAGCCGCGCCGTATGCTTGATACCTCCCGTGCCGCAAAAGAATTCGGGTTTAAAGCCTCTACGGATTTTGAGACCGGGCTCAAAAAAACCATAGATTGGTATAGGTCAGTTGTCGCTTAGCAGTTGCCTGTAAGCCGCTTGGTTGTCTCGCTGCCGGGCAATCTTTATAGTGGAATGGTATAAAGAGCCGTTATAACTAATTACGCTTTATCGGGTAATTGCGTACACTGTCCCCAAACTTTTACACTGTCCCCAAACTTTTACAGTAGCTATGAACTTTACAGAGAGCGAAACCATAGAACTAAAGAAATCCACTTCCGAACTTAAGGAAGCGATTATTTCTATCTGTGCTGTACTCAACAAGCACGGCAAGGGAACGCTTTATTTTGGTATCGCAGACGACGGCTCCGTTACAGGTCAGCAAATAGGCAAATCTACACTTAAAGACATTTCCAAGTCTATATGCGACCATTTGGAGCCTAAAATTTATCCCCATATAAGGGTCGTAAAAATATCAGGTAAGAACTGCATAATTGTCGATTTTAACGGCAAAGACGGCCTTTATTCTGCTTTCGGACGTTTTTACCTACGCGTAGGCGAAGAAGATAAAAAGCTCTCGGTTAACGAGATCCGCCGCCTAGTTGAAAAAAACAATAATTATGCCTATGCATGGGGTGCCGAAGTTTCAGGTGATACCGTTTCGACGGCTTCCGCTGTAGCTATAAAAATGTTTATCCAGAAAAGGCCGCAAGGCCGGCCGCATAAGCTTCCCTTATGATAACCCCGCCAATGTCCTGCGCAAACTCGGCCTTGTGGCTGGCGGCAGGCTGCTTAACGCCGCAAAGGCGCTGTTTTCCAAAAACGCCCCGCTTACGGTGCAGGCTGCCGTGTTCGCCGGGCGTGATAAAATAACCTTCCTGGATATACAGAATTACCAGGGGAATATTTTTGAACTTGCCGCCAAAGTGGAACTGTATGTGCAGGAACATATAAACTGGCGCGCGGACCTTAGCGGCAGTATCCGAGTTGAGATACCTGAAATACCCGTACGCGCCATAAAAGAGGCCATCATAAATTCTCTCTGCCACAGGGACTTCTCCAACCCCAAAAGTAACGAGGTGGCCATCTACCGGGACCGCATAGAGATCTTCAACCCCGGTCTGTTCCCGTACGAATACTCTCCCGAGGACTTTATTACGGGCTCACAGCCCAGCATCCCGCGTAACCCGCTTATAGCTGAAACGCTGTTCCGCTCCGAGGATATCGAAAAGTGGGGTTCCGGCCTGCGCCGCATAAGCCAGGAATGCCGCGCTGCGGGCGTAAAGGTAACCTTCACCAAAATTAAAAGCGGCTTCGTAGTCACTTTTCTCCGTCCGGAGACCAGGAATATGCAGGGTGATGCTCCAAAAGGTGGGGGAGTAAATGGGGGAGTAAATGGGGGAGTAAATTCTCTTCTAGATTTTATTGTGCGAAAGCCTGGACTGAGGTTGCCGGCTTTGTCGGATAAACTGAAGATTTCAAATAGAACATTAGAGAAATGGCTGACTCGTTTAAAAAATGAAAAGAAAATTGTATATAAAGGAAGCCCAAAAACAGGAGGCTATTACCCCGTCTAGCCGTACAGCCGCCTAGCAATCTTTATGAATTTATCATCAAAACATATCGGTCCCGATAAAGGCGGGCATTGGGAGGTGTTATACCAATGAATATGCTCAGCCAAGGGGAGGAACTCCCGTCCCCAATCCCGACCCATTGGGCAATTAAGTATACTGTCCCTAATTTCGCGTGTCCTTGCTATTGCAGGTGTAATTATATACACTTATAGGTGTAGAGTATCGCACTTATGACTCTTTTTAAATCTGAAATCGCGCAAAAAGTCCTTGGGTATTTTTTTCTTAACCCTCAGGAACAGCTTTATACCAATGAGATAGCCAAAAATCTCAATCTTGATAAGCGCAACTTGGTTAAAAAACTGAAGGAATTTGAAAAGGACGGTCTGTTGAAAAAAATCGCCCGGGGCAACATGCAGCTGTATTCAATAAATGACAAATACCCGCTATATAAAGAATACAGGAAAATTATACTGACAACTGCCGGAGTAGAGGGTTCTCTAAGGAAAATACTTGCCGGTTTCCCCGATATTTCAGAGGCCTATATTTACGGTTCTTACGCGCGCGACGCTATGGACGCGCACAGCGATATTGATCTTTTAGTGGTTGGCGGCCACAGCGTGCTGGCGTTGCAGCGCAAGCTGACCGCGCTTCAAAAAACTCTTGGCAGAGAGATCAATGCGGTTAATATGGATGCTAAAGAATTTGAAGAGAAGAAGAAAAATAACGACCCGTTTATAACCGGTATCCTGAACCGGAAAAAGTTGAGGGTATCCCCTTGAACGATAAGTTCTTCACGGATTTCGCCTTTACACCGGAACAGGTGCAGAAAAACCTGCAAAATGCCAAGCGGGATTTGGGGATTGCGCGGGAAGACACGATTTTTGACGTAAAATTTACCTACGCGTACACCGCCTTAATAAAGGCGGGACTAGCGTTATTGAGTTATTACAAGTTAAAGGTCCGCAGTATCCCGGGGCATCATATTAAACTGATAGAAAAGCTGGCGGAGATTCTGGGCGACCAGGCTATTGATGATTTAGGGAACGCCATGCGCTCAAGGCGCAACGCGGACCTTTATGCGGGCGGCACAGACATAACCGCGAAAGACTGCGGAGAATATCTGGCCTTTGTGGAAAGTGTAGTTTTAAAAGTCAGTGAAAAAATAGGAAAGCCAGTTTAGGTTGGCCACGGCGGGGAATTAAGTATACTGTCCCCATAATTGGCGGAACTTATAGCCAAACTCACCGGCTTCAAAGGCAAACTGGTGTGGGATGCATCCCAGCCGGACGGCCAGCCGCGCCGCATGCTTGATACTTCACGCGCGGAGAAAGAATTCGGCTTTAAGGCCTTGACCGGCTTCAAAGAGGAGTTGAAAATAACCATAGATTGGTATAAAGCAGGCGCCGGGTGTTGAGGCTGTTTTACGGGGCTGGGTAAGGCTTCCGGATATTCATGTCTTTCTATAAAAGCTTTGTAAAAAACAATTCGTTGGTACTGACAGGTCAACTGCTGGTGCAGGCCCGCAGTCTTATAATAATCCCTATACTGATAAAGGGCGCTGGCGTCAGCGTTTATGGCGCCTATGTGCTGGTCATTTCTCTGCTGGGGCTATCTTTCGGGCTGTCTTCGTTCGGAGTTGGTTTTAAGTGCAAGAGGTTCCTTCCATCCGCCATCGGCCCTGAAGCAGCTCGCTCTCTTTTTTACCCGCAGTTCTTTTTCCAGCTAGGCAGCGTGGCGCTTATTTCCGTCTTATTCCTGATTTTATCGGGACCAATTAAGGCGGCTTTTTTCAAGGGGGAGGTTGTTTTTTCCATATGGTTTGTGCCGGTTTTTCTTTTGGCTTACACGGCTTACAGTCAGGTAACAGATTATTTCAGGTATTCAGGGCGGATGGCTTACTTTACCTATGCCACTACTTGCTTGCCTTACGCCAGCCTGGGTCTGATGCTGCTGTTCTATTTCAATGCAGGGCACATTAACGTAAATATGCTACTGGCGGCCGAGTGCTTGGCAATGGTGTTGGTAACACTGCCCATACTTGGCGTGCTGCTTAAGGAAATAGGCGTCGGTTTTATTTTTTTTACGCTTAATGAGATCTGGGCCGATATAAAAATCGGGTTCCCGTTCCTTCTGACGTACATGGTGGATTATGTTCTAAGTGCCGGGGACCGTTACGTGATCGCGCTTTACCTGTCTGCTACTTTCGTCGGTTACTATGCCCCGGCTTACGCCTTGGGCGCCATGATAGCGCTGCTGCCTAAGGTTTCAGGTGTGGTGCTGCCGCAATTGCTGTCAAAAGCCGTGGATTCCGGGCAGGAAGATAAAGCCGGCATGATGGTTAAATATATGGTGAAAGGCTACCTCATGCTTGCCATACCTTTCGTCTTCGGGGCGGCACTGTTAAGTAAGCCGCTGCTGACCGTGCTGGCAAACCCCGATGTGGCAGAGCGGGCTTGTCTGGTCACGCCAATAGTGGCTCTGGCGACGCTTTTCTACGGCCTCAATATAATACTGTCAAATATCTTCTTTGTGCGAATGAAAACGGCCGAGTTACTTAAATGGAACTTGCTCTCGGCTGCTCTCAATATAGCGCTAAACCTTGTGTTTATTTATGTTTTCAAGAGTATCATTGTCGCCGCGTTTACTACCCTGATTTCCTACGCGCTTATCTTTATCCCCTTGTTCCGGAAGAGCCGCGCCAGCCTGCCTTTCGGGATTGACGGCGTGGGGATATTAAAAGTTACCGCGGCCTCAATAATTATGGCGGTTTTATTGCTGTTAATATTTCCCGGTATATACACGGGGGCTATGCCTTTAGCTAAAGTAATGTTTGCCGTTTGCGCCGGGACTGCGGTTTACTGTGCGGTACTGGCCGCATCCGGTTTTTTCTCTAAAAAAGAATTTGATTTTGTAAGGAGCCTAGTGGCCGCATGAAACCAAAGACGGACAATGTTGTACTGGCGCCAGGCCCGCTCCACCTTTTCTGGACGGCCGGGGCCTATTACATGTGGGAACTTTCCCGCAAATATAATGTGGTTCTTGTTGTGGATGAGATCTACCGCGCCAGCCAGCCTTTCAAGAAAGCCGCAGGCTTGGCGGACGTGGCGGACATTGTCTACGTCCCGGCAGGAAACGCTTTTATCCGGCACCGGTTCTACGCGCGCGAGTTCAAGCGCGTTATAAAGGAATCCAGGCCCAAGGCGATATTCCACCATGACGCCGTATACGTTCAGATGATGTACCTGTATTACTGGGGCAGGAAATTTGTCCCCGGCATGCTGCGGATAAGTTGTCTTGCCGGGCTAGCAACATCATATTGGGACCCGGTAGCGGATTTCGACGCGGAGTTGCTGGCCGCTAAGCTGCATATCCCCAGAGCGGTCGCCCGGTTCCTTAATGAGACTAAGGGCTGGCTGTCCATGGTCCTTAACTATTTTATCCTCCCGGCTGTATTCGCCGGGAAGGTTTTTGTCCCTGTGATGAATATCACCAACGGCAAAATTCTGAAAAAATATTGGAATGACCAATTCGATTTTTTTCTGCTGTATTCGGAGGCGGACCAAAAATCTATGGGCAAATGGTGCGGCTCCACGGATGGCTTCGTCCAGGTGCGGCATCCGCTGGAAACAGCCGGTAGGGAGTTTAACGGCCGCTTCTACGATATAGAAGAGAAAGCTATAGTGATTATAATGCCGACATACGGGCTTATTAACACTTACCAGAAAGAGAATAACCTCTCAGATAAGGAAATCATCGACCATGTCTCTGATAAATGGGTGGAGGCCATAACTATTTTGAGGAGCAAATTCCCTGGCTATGAGCTGGTCTTAAAATTACACCCGAGCCAGGAAAGGGACATGTTGTGGCAAAAAATAGTCGCGGAAATAAAAAATGCCTGCGCCGGCCTGACGCTGGTTAACCCACGCGAGAATGGGCAGGAGTGGGTTTTGCGGAGCAAGGTGGTTGTCAGTGATTTTTCCTCGGTCTTGTGGTGGGCGGCTTTCTTCGACTCCAAAGTGGCTATAAGCTTGGATATCTTCGGGACCAGGTTTTCTGACGAAATGAAATACAGGGAAAGCGTTTATTACTTTAATAATCTGAAAGATTTTGCTGGTGCAGAATTTACCAGGAATAGAAATAAAAAACCTGAAGGGCTGCCAAGCCTTAATAATTTTCTTAGTGGTGTCATGGTGTAGTGTGTCGTAAATAGTTTTATATTTGTTGTTGCGAACATAGTGAAGCAATCTCGTTTTCCGGCCCAAAAAATGGGATTGCGTCGTCGCTTCGTTCCTTACAAGAACAACTAAATATCAAGAAGCGCGGACGCACAATACTGGGAGTAAGGAGTTGAAATGTTTAAACAATTGGTTCCGATGAAAATAAAAATATTATTTTATAGAATAAATGCATGGTATATCACACTTCTCGCTCAGCAGACGGCATCTGTCACTTGTCCTGTTTGTTTGTCCACTAAGTCTAAAATATTGTCGTATGGTCCGACCAGCGCAGTGAGCGGCCCTTCTATAAAATACCCCGAGATTTCAGTCGGACACAATAAATACCGTTGCTTGAATTGTTCAAATCTATTTGCGACCTGGCTGCAACGGTATTTGTCAGAGGTCGGTGAAATATATTCTGGAATTGATAACGGGGAAAGTGAGGTTTATGTTGAGAATAGCCGCAAGGAAGTTCAGAAGGAAATGATGCGTATTTGCTCAGCTCAGATTCGGAAGCTTTACCGCAACCGGCCAGTTTTACGGATACTTGATTTCGGTTGTGGTCCGAATTATAAGGCCGCAGTTGAAATGAACGAAGAGGATAACCGGTTAGATTGCTATTCGTGTGATATTAATCCAGCTTTGCCTTATAATGGGACTAATTTTTTTAAATATCCAGACACGGTTCCTGAAGAGATGCGGGGGTCTTTTGACGGGATTTGTTCGGTAGATGTGTTTGAGCATCTAAACCTCCCATTAGAGGATATGAGGGGATTTAATCGTCTTCTAAAAAATGGAGGGATAATGGTCCATTTTACTCCTCTGCAGTGGTATTTCCGGATTCATCACGGTGGGCATGATGCCACAGCTTTTCATACAAACTTCCCATCCAGGAAATCATTGAAAATACTTTGTGATAAGACGGGGTTCAAATTTATTGGGGATTATATGCCCAAGTATGGTTACTGGTATCTAGTATTTATCAAAAGTTTTGATAGTTAATTCATTTTTTTACGGTTGGACAGACTTTTGCTAAAATCAGGAAGATTAGGGATAAAATAAAAAATTATGAAAAAGCGCGTTTTATTTATTAATCCCGCCAAAAACGATAATTTCATTGTGGATCGCATACATATGGGATTGTCTCTTTTAGGCCAGATTCTGGTTGGGGAAGGCTGCGATGTGAAAGTGGTAGATTATGCATATCTGCGCGGCATCCAGAACGGGTTCAATGCCCCGCGGATAGAAGACGTCATCAGGGATTTCCGCCCGGACGTGGTGGGAGTTTCCGTCTTCACTTACCTTTACAAGGAGTCTGTGGAACTGATAGATGTAATCGCAAAAATTACCGACGCCCCTGTAATCGTCGGAGGGCCGCATGTCACTTTCTTCCCGCAGGACTTCGAAAAAGATTCCGCGGTCAGTTATATTGTCTGTGGGGAAGCTGAAATGATAATCTCCGACGTGGTCGGCTCAGCGAAAAAACAATCCCCGCCTGTAGTTATAAATTCGCCCCTGCCGCCGGCGGAAAAGATTCCGGCGGTAAATCTGGATATATGCGAAGGGGCTTTGTATTGCTCCTGCTTTCAGATACAGCTGAGCCGCGGTTGTCCGTTTGATTGCAGTTTCTGTAATATTGAGCAGGTCTCGGGCCATAAGGTCCGGACAAGGGACTTGGAGCCGTGCGTAGAGGAGATCGCTGAGATAATCAGGAAATACCCGTCCATACACTCGGTTGCTATTACTGATGATTGTCCGAATTTCAATAAAGAAAGGTTTAACCGTTTTTTGGCGATGTTCGCGGAAAGGATAAAGGGCCGCACCCTTACAATAGATAACGTGCGCGCCGATTTATTGGACGAGGAGATGCTAAAGCTCTATTTGAAGGCGGGAGGCCGGAACATTTGCGTAGGAACGGAAAGCGGGCACCCGGAAGTGTTTAAACTGGTCAATAAGGGAGAGTCCATAAATAAGATTGCCGACGCCGCGCGCCTGATACGGAAACACAACATCGCCCTGGGACTCTGCTTCGTCATTGGCTTGCCGGAAGACAGCCCTGAACGTCATAAATACTCGGTTAAACTGGCAAAGGAACTTAAGCCCGATTACGCTTTCTGGAATATGTGTGTTCCCTGGCCCGGAACGCGGGTACATGACTGGTTCACCAAGAACGGTACAATAGGCGATGTCCGTAATTTTTCCACCCTGATAGACCCTGAACTGGACTTCCAGTTGCCCTGCGCCTGGACCGCCGGTTTTACGCAGGAACAGCGAATAAAAGCCTGGATTGGCGCCAACCTGAAATCTTACGTACTGCCTGTCAATTGGAGACGGTGGCGCGCACCTTTTCTTGTGATCAAGCTTTTACGACTATCCTTGAAATATGGTGTCTGCGGCTCCGCTATTAAATACCTTCTTGGTTATATGCCGCGCAGGTTGATATCTATTTGGAGGCGCCATGTAATGCGCCGGTTGGCCTGAATGCCTGCGATCGTTAGCTTTTTGGTTTGCCGCCAATGACTATCAATTTCCTGGAAAAATTATATGTGCTGCGTTCCGCTTGGCGGGAAGCCTTTATAATGCCTGGGTTTAAAAAAGTTATCGCCCACCTGCTTAACCCGGTTGACAGCATCAGGTATATGGAATTCGCGTATCTTTTCGCTTATTTCGGCGGCAGGCTTAAAGATCTTAATATACTGGACGTTTCCTCGCCGCATATGCTCGCCTACATATTGTCCCGCGAAAACAACGTGGTTAAAACCAATATAGACGATAATGAGGCACAGTTTATCCGTGAGAGTCCCCGGTTAAAATTTTTACGCGAGGACGCTTTGAAACTTTCATTCTCTGATGAAACTTTTGACCTCACATATTCCATAAGTGTGGTGGAGCATATTTACCTTCGGTACACAGATGCTGTCCGGGAAATGATCCGTGTTACCAAAAAAGGCGGCTATATATACCTGACCCTCCCTGTTTCAGCGTTGCATCAGGAGGAATGGCTGTCCTATCCGATGTATCCGGCCCAGACGAAAACCGAAAAGGGCTTCTTTTTTCAGTACCGCTTCGGAAAGGCGGAACTGGCCGGGCTGCTGGCCTCCCTGAAAAATGTGGAAGTGGTTTCAAACTCAATTTACTGGGAGAAATACGAAGGCGGATACGACGCTCTGATTTATGCCTTAAGAAAAAACATGGGCTGCGGCTGTCTGAATTTATTGAGAAACTCGCTGCTTAACTTTTATTCTGGCTTCATGCTTCTCAAATCCAGTCCCGGGAACTTTGATGTGCCAAAATCCTTTGGAAATGCTTCGGTTATTTTAAGGAAGGGGGAAAAACTGGCATAATGAACCTTGGTTCTTTGCGCGTATTGTACGACCATCAGATATTCTCAGAGCATCGCTACGGGGGGATATCTAGGTACTACTTCTCCCTGCTTACCCGCCTGGCCGCCAGCGGGGTAGCGGAGGTTTTCCTGTCATCGAAGTTTTCTAATAATATGCACCTGGCTGCTTCGGATTTGGCGAAAGGTTCTTTTTTCTGCGGCGGCCTGCAGTTCCGCGGAAAAGTGCGCCTGATGAATTTCCTTAACGAAAGGTATTCGCGTGCGCGTATAGCTGCAGGGGATTATGATATTTTTCACCCGACCTATTTTAACCCGTATTTTCTGGACAGTATAGGCGCAAAACCATTCGTTCTGACAGTTTACGATATGATACATGAGCTTTTCCCGGCAAATTTCCGGTCAACGCGCGAAAGACAAACGGCCGAATGGAAGAGGATGCTGGCCGCCAGGGCTGCAAAGATCATCACCATCTCGGAAACGACCAAAGCCGATATTGTCCGGCTTTACGGCATTAATCCGGAGAAAGTGGAGGCTATACATCTGGCAAATTCGCTTGACCAGGCAGAGGCAAGCCCGCCGGAAAATTTCCGGCTTCCCGCAGGGTACCTGCTTTTTGTGGGAGAACGCGCTGGCTATAAGAATTTTGGGCCAATGGCCCGTGCGCTGGCTCCTCTGATGGCTATAGAGGCTATCAATTTGGTTTGTGTCGGCGGGGGGAAATTTACCTCTGCGGAGCAAGAAATGTTGGCGGGCCTGGGCCTTAAGAACATCGTTCAGTGTCCCGCTGGGGACCGGGAACTGGCATGGTTTTATTCTAACGCCGCGGCGCTGGTGGTGCCTTCGCTCTATGAGGGGTTCGGCATACCTGTGTTGGAGGCTTTTGCCTGTGGCTGCCCGGTTGTTCTTGCCAATACCGGCTCGCTGCCGGAAGTGGGCGGTGACGCCGCGCTGTATTTTGACCCTGTTGACGATAATTCCATCAGGGAAACCGTGCTGCGCCTAGTAACAGGGGTTTCGCTGCGGGAAGAGCTGAAACGCAAGGGCAGGGAAAGGCTGAAGCAGTTCTCCTGGGACCTGACGGCTGAAAAGACTTTGAAAGTTTACAAGGCCATTATTTGATGCATTCTTTCCGGGTGTTCCCAGAATGATTTTACGGAAAACAATGCCGATGGCTTTAGGAAAAAATATGCGATTGGCGGTTATTAATGCGACAGGTGGCGGTATTAGCGGGGGGTATCGCAACTATCTGACGAATATCTTGCCTTTCCTGGCCGCTGATAACAGGATAGATACATTGCTCTGTGTTTCACCGGTAAGCTTGAGCATACCTGAATGGACCCAGCAGCATCAGAAAATCCAATTTGTTGAGTGCCGGCCTTTTAATGTGTTCAGCCGCAGTTTGGACCGTGAGTTGGGACGGCTGCTCAACTCTTTCCACCCGGATGTAATATTTGTGCCAACAGCGAGAGTCATGTCCTTTAACAATGTGCCTGTAGTTACCATGATACAGAACATGGCGCCCTTGGTTTCCTGGAAGTGGTATGGGTTGCTGGAGAAACCCAGACTTGCGGCCCAGTGGCTGGAAACTTTCAGGGCTGTGAGGCAAGCTGATAGGGTTATCTCGATATCTGATTTTGTCCGGCAGTTTCTGCTGACGAGTTGGGGGGTAAACCCTGAAAAGATAGTTTCCATATATTTCGGGGCCCCGTTGGCTGCCTCAAATCCTGTTAGGCCGGTACAAATACCGTCCGAGTGGACGGATTTTATTTTTACGGCAGGCTCTATAGAACCATACCGGTGCCTGGAAGATATTATAAAGTGTGTGGGGTATTCAAAAAAGAGCGTGGGGCGGCACCTCAAGGTGGTTTTAGCGGGGAGCGCGCGGAAAACTATGCAGTCATACGAACGGCGCTTGAAGACTATGGCTGAACTGGCCGGGGTTTCAGCCGATCTGTGCTGGACAGGCCAGCTCTCAAAAGAGGAAATGGGCTGGTGCTATAAAAACTGTTCGGCTTTTGTGATGACAAGCCGCGTTGAGGCCGCCCCTAATACCGTGCTTGAGGCCATGGCCTGCGGGGCGGTATGTATCGCCGCGGATAATGCCCCTATGCCTGAGTTTTTTGCCGAAGCGGCGCTTTATTATAACCCCGGAAACGGGGAAATGCTTGCCGCAGCCATTAGTGATGTTTTATCCTGGGATTCCGCAAAAAGGGGGCAGGTGTCTGCCGCCGCATATGAGCGTTCCAGAAAATTCACATGGGAGATCACAGCGGAAAAGACGGTCAATCTCTTTGAACAGGTTTCCGGAACTTTATGACACGAATTCTTCTTATCCAACCCCCCTGGCAGCGTTTTTTTGGGAACAGAGTGCAAACGCCGCCGATTGCGTTAAACCATGTCGCCTCGCATGTTAAAGAAAAAATGCCGCATGTCTCGGTTGATGTGTATAATGCCGATTTTACAAATAAACACTTATCGATAGTTAACAGCTATTCCTATTGTAAACACCATTCTGATTATGTCGAAAGGCTTAATGCCTCCGGCGATGTGATATGGAGACAGGTGCGGGCGGTAATATCCGATTTTAAGCCTGATATCGTCGGCATCAGCGCAATGACATCTTCCTATATCTCTGCGCTTAGGGTAAGCGCCATTGTAAAAGAAATCAATCCCAAAACAATAGTTGTGTTCGGAGGTAAACATCCAACCGCACTGCCCGCGCAAACGCTTAGTAATCAAAGCGTTGATTTTGTCGTGATCGGGGACGGCGAGGAGACGTTTGTTGATTTAATACTCAACTGGGAATGCCCTGAAAAAGTTCCCGGTATAGCTTATCGGGATCTGGAAGGCGGGGTCATAATAAATGCCGCAAGGCCGGCAATTTATGATATTAACAGTTTGCCATTGCCTGTTTTTGATTCCGCTATCACCAGATATGGTTATGAAGATAAAAAAAATGCCGGGATTAGTACCTGGAGTCTGGTCGCCGCAAGAGGGTGTCCTTTTCAATGTGTTTACTGCGCAAGTGACAAAAAAATACGTTATAGAAGCCCTGAACATGTCATGTGTGAGGTGAGAATAATCAAAGATAGATATGGTATAACCCGCTTCTGCTTTGAAGATGACTCGTTCACGCTTGATAAAGGCCGGGCGTTGGAGTTGTGCCGGTTGTTGAAAAAATCCGGCGTAAAGTGGATTTGTAATACGCGAGTGGATCTCATTACAAAGGAACTTGTCGGTGTAATGAAGGAAAGCGGATGCGAATCTGTGGCTATAGGGATAGAGACAGGGTCGCCCAAGACGATGCGGCTGATAAATAAGAAAATTGATTATGACAGAATCGAGTGGGCTATAAGGGAATTTAAGAAGAACGGAATTTTTGTGACCGGGTATTTTATTATTGGGTTTCCATGGGAGAATATTTTTGATATGCAGCAGACCATGGCGCTTATAAAACGCCTCCCTGTTGATGATTTCCAGCTTAACATTGCCACGCCCCTGCCCGGGACTAAAATGTTTGAAGAACTGGTTGCGGCGGAAAAAATAAATATTGAAAAAGAAGATTGGTCCAGATATCACCAGGGGAGTTTGTGGATGAACTTTTCGGAATATCCCGATCACGAATGGCTGGCGATGATGCGCGGTTTTCTTAAAGAGGCTGATTTCCTTTACAAAAAGCGCTTAATTGGCAAAACCCTGCGGATGTTCTTTTCTAACCCTGTGTTGGTAACTAAAAAAATCGCAAACAAGCTCATAACTACAGGCCGCTACTATTTCCACAAAATATTATGAGTGGAGAATTGAAATGGCCCCAAAAGTGAGTGTCAATACCTGCTGCTATAACAACGAAGGATTCATAAAGGACACTGTTGCCAGTGTTTGCGCCCGCTAACTCTTCCACCCCGGCTACGGGCAATGATATAATTTACCAAGGCTTTGCTGGCTTAGCGGCTGTAATTTATACATGAAAAACACTTCCGTAACTAATAACGCCTGTTTAAACGGGTTGGCCACGGTTAACCTTGAGTTGACCAACCGCTGTAATAAGAAGTGCTGGATGTGCGGTAGGCGCAAGATAGAGGCGGAGAATCCGGGCAATATGGTGTTCAATAAAGACATGGACATAGGCCTGGTGGAGCGTATATCCGCCCAGTTGCCGTCGGATATAGTGGTTCAGTTTCATAACAACGGTGAGCCCCTGATGTATCAAGAACTGCCGCGTGCGCTGGATTTTTTTAAAAAGCAGGTGCGCTGTTTTGATACCAATGGCAAACTGCTGGTTAAACGGGCCGCGGATATAATAGGCCGGGCGGATACAATCACCGTCTCTACTTTTGAGCGGGACGAGGAATGGGAAGAGCAGTTTGGGATATTAAAGGAATTCCTCCGCCTAAAGGGTGCCGCTTCCCCGCGTATAATGATCCGCTGCCTGGGGGAACTTGGCGAAAAACGTATGGCGCTTTATCGGGAAACCGGCTGCCTTATGGTGCCGCGCATACTGCACTCTCCGGACGGAAGTTTTAAATATACAAAAACAACCGTAATCCCCGAGGTCGGATTTTGCATAGAGATAATGAACCACATGGCCATAAACACCAGTGGCGAGGTTTCACTCTGCGTACGGTTTGACCCGGAACGCCACGGGGTTATCGGCGACGCATCACGGGAGCCCCTTGCGGATATCTGGAACTCGCCCAAGCGCCGGGAGTATATACGGGCGCACATAGAAGGCAGGCGCGACACTTTGCCGTTATGCGGTAAGTGTCATTACTGGGGAGTTCCCAGAAGTTAAACAGGAGAAAAAAATGCCTATTTTTATAATAGCTGAAGTCGGTATCAACCATAATGGAGACATAAACATAGCCAAAGACCTTATAAAGATGGCGAAACTCGCCGGCTGTGACGCTGTAAAATTTCAGAAGCGCACCATAAACAAAGTCTACACCAAAGAGCTGCTGGATTCCTCGCGCGAATCCCCGTGGGGAAAAACCCAGCGGGCGCAGAAAGAAGGCCTAGAATTCGGTCTTAAGGAGTACAAGGAAATAGACAGCTATTGCAAGGAACTGGGAATAGAATGGTTCGCTTCCGCGTGGGATGTGGAAAGCCAGAAATTTCTTCGGCAGTTCAACTGTAAGTATAACAAGGTGGCTTCCGCGATGATAGTTGACATCTCCCTGATTAAGGAAATAGCGTCGGAAAAAAAGCACACCTTTATTTCCACCGGTATGAGCACGCTGGCGCAGATAGACGTCGCGGTTGAAATCTTCAAAAAAGCGGGTTGCCCTTTTGAACTGATGCACACTAAATCCACCTATCCAATGGAGGATGAAGATGCCAACCTGAACTGCATAAAGACGCTTAGAGAACGTTACAAGTGTAATGTCGGTTACAGCGGGCATGAAACAGGGCTTGCTGTTTCTTATGCGGCAGCCGCTCTGGGTATAACTTCCCTTGAGAGGCACATAACCCTTGACCGTTCCATGTATGGTTCCGACCAGTCGGCCTCGCTTGAGCCTGTGGGGCTTAACTCACTGGTGGGCGCAGTGCGCAAGATCGCAAAAGCCATGGGGGACGGAGACGTGAACATTCATCCCAAAGAAGTGCCGGTCAGCAAGAAACTGCGCGGGCATATCTTCCAGAACGATTAACCGGGGCATTGTTTCTACCGGGAGAACCCCGGAAAAAATGAATATCTACGCTATTATCCCTGCCCGAGGGGGCTCAAAAGGCGTCCCAGGCAAAAACCTGCGCCCGCTTGCTGGGTATCCCCTTATCGCTTACTCAATAGCCGCGGCAAAGCTTTCAAGCCGTATAAATCGTGCGATAGTCTCCACAGATTCTGAGGAGATAGCGCAAACAGCCAGGCGTTTCGGCGCAGAAACTCCTTTCCTGCGGCCGGCTACTATGTCGGGGGACCATTCCGGAGACGCGGAGTTCATGCGGCATGCGCTAGAATGGTTTAAGAAAAACGAAACTTCTGTTCCCAAATACCTAGCGCACCTGCGGCCCACTACTCCATTACGCGATCCGCGGCTTATAGACTCCGCAATTGAATTGATGATCTCCAGGCCCGAAGCATCTTCGCTGCGTTCCGCGCATCCCGCCCCTGAATCGCCGTTCAAATGGTTCCTGCGCGGCAAAGAAGGTTTTTTTACGGGTATTGATCCGCGGTATTCAAACGATGATTTGAACAAGCCGCGCCAGTCTTTCCCGGAAGTCTATATCCCCGACGGTTACATCGACATAATAAGCGCCGGAGCCTTCCTTTCAACCGGGCTGCTGCACGGCCAAAGAATGCTGGCCTTCGCTTCGCCGCGCTGTCACGAGGTGGATGTGCCTGAAGATTTTGACTACCTTGAGTTTGAGATAAAGCGCGGCGGAAGCGTCCTTCTGGACTATTTGAAGGCAGGGTTCCCCCTATGAAAAATATTCTATCCGCGCGGCATACCGGCTTGGTTGTAAAAGACTTGGAAAGGTCTATTACCTTTTACCGCGATTTTCTCGGCCTGGAATTGGCAGGCCGTTCTAAAGAGGAGGGCGCTTACATAGAAAGCCTTGTGGGCATACCCGGAGCGGTTGTGTTGTGGGCTAAGCTTAAAGCCCCTGGTGGGTATATAGTGGAACTTCTACAGTACCTTTCTCCTCCGTTGGAGGTTTCTGCGGAGGAAATAGGCCGGTCCAACCGCTTTGGTTGCTCGCATCTGGCCTTCACCGTTCAGAATATCGACGCTTTGTTCAAGGAATTACTGGGCGCGGGTTATAAATGCAACCATGCCCCGCAGTTTTCCCCGGACAGAAGAGTAAAGGTGATGTATGCGCATGATCCGGACGGAATAATACTGGAGTTGGTGGAGGAGTTCCATGGGAATTAGGACCAAATACCGGTTTATGGTCAAAAGGCCGAACCTGCACGGCAGCCGTCTCTACAGGGACATATCTTCCATGGAACCGAAAGCTGTGGGCCCGGTAGTTCCGCTTACCTGGAAAAAGGCCGTGGATTTTTCGGTATACGACGATAAAGGGAACAAGTATATAGATCTGACCTCCGGCATATTCGTCGCTAACGCGGGGCACTCAAATCCGCATATAAAGCGAGCTTTAAAAAAACAGATAGATTCAGACCAGATGTTTTCCTACAATTATCCCACCCGGATAAAGCAGCAGTTCCTTAGAAAATTGCTGGCAATTTCCCCGGCCTATTTTGACCGTGTTGATTTGCTGATGACCGGGTCGGAAGCCGTAGATGTGGCATATAAGCTGATGAAATTATGGGCCAGTAAGCACAAACGGCGCTATATTATAACTTTCAAGGGCAGTTACCACGGCAGGGGCCTGAGCAATGACCAGATATGCGGGTCGCCGACAAAGGCGGACTGGTCCGGTGTGAAGGACAAGGATGTGAAATTCCTGGAGTTCCCCTATGAAGCGACGGAAAAATTTGATCCTTCCCGTCTTCCTCCCCCAGATCAGATCGCCGCGTTCATGCTGGAAACTTTCCAAGGCTGGGGGGCCTGGTTCTACCCGCCGGGCTATATTAACAAACTTTATGCTTTTGCCAAGAAAGCCGACGCATTGGTCTGTTTTGACGAAATGCAGTCCGGGTTCTACCGCCTCGGACCGGTTTACGGCTACATGACATATGGCAGGGAGATTCAGCCCGACATAATCTGCGTAGGCAAGGGGATATCGTCTTCGCTGCCGGTCGCGGCCGTGATTACACGCAAAGAGATAGCGGAAATGGATCCGTCGGCGGACCTGCACGGAACGCACTCCGGAAACCCGCTTTGCTGTGCGGCGGCGCTAGCAAATTTGGAGTTTTTAAGCTCCCCGGCGCAGCTGGCTAAGATGAAGGCTGCATCAAAGGTTTTCGAAGCCGAAATATCCGCTTTGGCCGGACTACCCGGAGTAAAGCGGATTAACGCGCGCGGAATGATAGCGGCGCTGATTTTTGACAGCGCTGATCGCGCCACGGCTGTAGTTAATGAATGTATTCGCAACGGGGTGCTGCCGGTCTGCACAAGGAAGAACTCTGTAAAACTTGCCCCTCCGCTGACAATGCCGCCGCAGGTCATACGCGAGGCAGCGGGAGTGCTGAGAGATGCCGTAGTTAAATGCGAGGGAACATGAGGATTTGAATGGGCGATTATATAAAAGTTGTTTATAATGAGGTTAACAAGCCTTATTCTGATTATCCCGGGCAACTTTGCCGCTGGCTTTTTGACCGGTTTGAAATGAAGACCAGGATGAAATTTCTGGAGGCAGGTTGCGGGAGGGGGGAATTCCTGAAAGGCTTTGCCGGGCTTGGCCTGGATGCCTGCGGGCTGGATATCTCCGCTGAGGCCGCGAATTATTCAGCCCCTATCCCCGTGGTGGTCTGCGACATGGATAACCAGCCGATGCCTTTCGCGGACAACACTTTCGACGTGGTCTACTCCAAGTCGCTGCTTGAGCATTTCTTCCGCCCTGAGCGCTATCTGACGGAAGCTTTCCGGGTGCTTAAGCCCGGAGGCAAACTGCTGACCCTGGTGCCGGATTGGGAGTCCAATTATAAAACTTATTTTGATGACTACACCCACCGTACCCCTTTCACGGCCCCTGCGCTGCAGGATATTTATCGCATCCACGATTATTCGGAGGTGGAGGTGTTTAAATTCCGCCAGCTCCCAGTGGTTTGGAAATACCCGGTATTGAATTCTTTCTGCGCCGTGATTTCTCCTTTCATCCCGGCACGGACAAAGAATAAGTTCCTCAGGTGGTCAAGGGAGTTGATGCTTGTCGGATATGGTATAAAGCCGGCGGTCCGCAAATAGCTGCGGGATAAGTCACCAGAAAAACATGAAGATCTTTCTGGTTGTCTATGATAACGATATGTATCAGTCGCGTACGCTTTAGGCATATGCGAGGGTGGCCATTCGTGAGCTAGGGTGGAGCGAAGCGACACAATTCACAGTGGACAAGCCTTTTGCTACGGCATCTCCAGAGGATTGTGTATCCACCGCGAAGCGGTCCCCGATCACAGCCGTGGACATCGCCAGAGGCCCATGGCAGGCCAGAGTCACTGCGAGGGAGAATCCTTCAATTTAAGAATTCGGGTTGAGAAAAATGAATAATATCTCAACCTGCACGGTTGACAGAGAGAATTTTCCTAGCTAAAAAAATCATTTTAAGGAATTGTCCGGCTTTATTTGTAAGGGTGATGTGTTCAACTTCTATTTTTATAAAGCCGTTCTTATCCATATCCGCCAGGCGCGCTTTAATGCCTGATTCTTCGTTGAAAATATTATTAAATTCTTCCCCGGACAGGTTGCCGCCCGGCGCTTCAGCCAAACGCTCAAGCATTTTGAGTGTAACCGAATTCAGCAGGTTTATAAAGAACATCAGGTAGGCTAGCCAGGCGGTCAGGAGCATGTAAAGCGCCAGAAAATCCGCCCTGCCGATCTTGAACTCCCAAGCGCAGGCTAATGCCAGTGAAAAAAATCCGACCAATAGGCCGTTAAACATGAACTTGCCTGACGGTGCCAGGCGGCAAACAAGGATATGTGTCACCACGGCAGTTGCGAAGAATTTAAAGGCAAAGATAATGGTGTCCGGCATTTACAGCCGCCTCAGGTTCCAGGTTTTTAAAATTATGCCGCCAAACCTGTCTATAAGCCGACCTCGCGGGGTTATGGTGTAAATATCGTCTTTTTTCTCCGCCATATTCAGGATCTCCATCTGGTTAAGGCGGTCCAGCCTTATGACGGCAAGCTTCTCTTTTTCACAAGCCAGAAAAGTGGAAAGCGCAACGCCAGGCTTTTCGCCACGGTCCAAACCGGCTATATCCGCAAGTAAATTCACGGAAATACTCTTTTTTATAAGCCCGACAATCGCGAAAAGATAAACATAGTGAAGGGTGAAATAGATAAAACTGCCGGCCGCCAGCACCGGCAGCAGCGACAGGTTGATCTCCCCTAAGCTGAATGCGAAAAACAGGCAGGCGGAAATATAGGGGACAAAAATCAGCATGTGGGCGCGGTTCAGTTTAGTGTAGCAATTCTTGCCGGAAGCCAGTTTGGCCGACAAAACACAAATCACAAACAAGCAAAAAGAAATTAAGGCTCCATATAAAATAAAATTTTCCGAGGGGGTGCGGTAAATATCAAAAAAGTCCATGATGGTGTTAAAATTGTACAAGATTTTTACGCTCCGCAGATATATTGCTGCGAGCCGGCCCTTTTGGGCAAGTGTGTTTTGCTATAATATCCTTTGGAATTTCCCATATCTTAACAGAAACCTATTTCCCTGACGTATTCAGCAAGGAGGTGAGATGTTTTTTCTGAAGATGCTGCTTGATAACCAGTTCGCCTTGATAAGTGTCTGGGTTCTTGGTTTCCTTTCGCTTTTGGGCCTTGCGTTTGAGTTGAAGGGCCGTTCCCGGTTCAGCTTGGCCGCCAGCCTTCTGATAGTATCGCTGGGTGTTTTGAATTTGCTGTACTGGGGGGCTTTCTTTAATTTCAGCGTTGTCCAGGTTGTTGTATATGTCTCCGGCCTGGTTTGCCTTTTCCTGCGCCGCGCGGAATTGGCGGAGGAAAAAGTTACGGCGCTTTCGCTGCTTTGTCTGGTTTTGTGGTTTGCCTGCGCTTCCGCCGGTTCGGTCCCTTTTTCCTGGGATGAGTTCTTCTGGTGTCTTTTTGATAAACATATCAGCCAGTTTTCCACCTATTGGAATACCTCCAGTGCCATACTGCTTTCACATATACGGTATATGCCGGGGGCGGCCTTATGGCACAACTTTTTCGGCGTTCCCGGATACTACCTGGAAGCCACTTCCTATTTTGCGAATTCTGTTCTGCTGATGGTCATCATTTTCTGGCTTATGGATTCGGTAAAGAGAGAGAACCGCGTTTTTCTGCTTGCGACCGCTGCCCTGGCGGTCGGCTGCTTTTCTGAAGGGGTTTATATTCTTTACACGGATCCGTTTGTCGGACTGTTCCTGGGACTGTCGCTTATTACCGGAGTCCGGTTCCTGAATGGCGACAGGGATTATTTGCCGCTGTTCCTGTTGTCTTTGTCAGGTTGCCTGTTGTTTAAGGAAACAGGGGCAATTCCTATAATCGCGCTCTTTTTTACGCTGTTTGTGGCTTTGGCTTTCAGGCTGAAGTTCCAGTTTGAACTGCGTAAAATGCTGTTGGGCTTGTTGTATTGCGTTTTAATTACTATTTCTTGGAAGTTTTATTTAAAGCACATCGGCGCGCATGAAGTGATGCAGCTTAGCCTTTTTACCGATTTTTCCCCGGTGATGACCGCAAAGTACGCGGCCGTCCTGGCCGAATTCGGCAGGAGGATGTTTGTTAATTACCTGATGGTCGCAGTCTGGTTTTTGGCGTTCCTGATTTTCAGGAGAGAACGGAAAGTTGCCGGTTCCGGAGTAGGGCTACTCTACTCCGGTTTTGCCCTGCTTGGCTTCCTGTCCATACATCTTGTCAATTGGTTGGTCCTTACGAATGACGCTGATGGGAGGGGGCTGGCAGCTTTTGAGCGGTATATGGGAAGCCTGTTGCTGGCTCTCTTTGTTTATTATTCCTGGCTTGTTTCCTCACAAGGCGCTTTGACCAAGAAATGCAAAATTTTTCTTTGCGCTCTGCTTCTTTGGGTTCCGTTTAATGTCTTGAGGCTAGGGGTTACTCCATCAGCGCTTTTATGCCTGCTGACTCCACACCCGAAGCAGGTTCCATTGGCTAAAAAGAAATTGGCCAATCTCCGGCAGAAAATGCCGGATGAGATATACTCTCTCTGCGCGAAGAACCCGGCTAAAGTCTGGTTCATTTATCAGAATACCAACGGTTTTGAGGCTATGATGGCCAGACACTTGTTAACGCCCTGCCAGGTGGCCCATCACGGCTGGAGTCTCGGGGAAAAGTATGATGCCGCCGATCTTTGGACTGCGGATTTCAACGATGCCGCTGTCATTGAAATGGCCAGTCGATATCCGCTGATGGTTACGGCGAGCATAGACGACAAATTCAGGAAAAAATACGGCCATTTATTTACCGAAATTCCGCAGGATCGCCGCCTGTATCGGTTTGAGCCGGGCCTCAATAAATTCAGGCGGAAATAGGGCCGGATTTGATTTTCGCTGCCGTTATCCCGGAATAAGCTGGTAAGGGAGTGTAGAGTTGCAATATTTTGCCCATGTTTTTAGAAACCAGAGAATATTAAAATGGTGAGAACTAAATTTTCAATGATGTTTTTATTATTGGTATTTTTTTTAATTTCATTTTCCACCAAATATGCTGATTGGAAAATTTACAGAGTGGAAATAACTAAAGCTATTCATAATGATGGGGAGCGTTATAAAAATATCGCTGAACAGCTTGTGAAAGGACAAAAACCCGTGGAGTATCTTCATGATTTCGGTTTGCGACCGGCTTTTATCCTTTATCTCGCGGCGGGAATTAAAATGATCGGCTATTATTCAGATTTTTTTTCATCTCTGGCCAATATTATTTTGATATCTCTTTTTCTGACTTTACTCGTATATATGCTTATAAAAAGATATGGAACAACCGGCTATTGGCTATCTTTTACGGGTGTGATAATTTTTATTGCGGGCAATCCCCTGATACTTTTTTGGTCCCCTTTTATATTAACAGACATACCCGCCATGGGAATGTTAATCTTGAGCATGTTTATTTACCTTGAAATGACTCACAAACTGAAATATGTATTATTAGGAATTGTTTATGCTTTGGCTTTTCATATAAGGGAAGTTACATTCATTAATTTTGCGGCGCTAATCGCAACCATGACGATATTGAAAGAATCAAAAAAAAATATCGGCATATTTATTTTTATATATGTTTCCCTGATTATACCTTGGCTATTTTATGTTAATTCCCATCATTTATTATCACCATTCTCAAATCATTTGACTAAAGCAATTTCTGCCAGGACAAGCATTTATCATACGGAAAACATAGCTTTTCTCTCTAAGTTTCTGTCTAACATATCACGGCATTACTCGCTGTATATAACCGACGGTGGGCCAATTGATTCTCATGGGTATTACTCCATAATATATACATCGGCCATGTATATGTTGGGTATTATTGGCGCAATATCTCTTTTTGTCAAAGAGTTTAAAAAAGAGTTTTATTTAGTGATAATATCAGTAGTGTTGACAGCTGGTTTTTATGGTTTTGTCGGTGAAGGTCCCTATATGAGAGGAAGAGTTTTGGTGGAATACTTATTGATGTATGCAGCTTCGGTGGGTTTTATCTATTCCGCACAAAGTATTCAAAAAAGAGTTATAAATAAAGCATAAACATTTACAACTAACTAATAACTGGTATGACTAATCGCTAAATTGCTTAAAAGGGACAAGATATGCTCAAAGTGTTGCTTATAGATCCTCCACGGTTGAACAGGATAACTACTAATATCCCTGAGATCGTAGATGATCCCGACGGGATCGGATATTATCCGCCGCTAGGATTGCTTTATATCGCAGGCATGGCGGAAACGGTTCCTGGCTGTGAAGTAAAGGTTATTGATGCCACGGTGGACAAGTTAAATTACGCGCAAATTGAAGAATTGATGCGCAGAGAATCACCTGATGTGGTAGGCATACAGGCGATGACGCATACTTTAATAGATGCTCTTGAAACCGCAAAGACGGCAAAACGTGTAAATAAAAATATTCATGTCTGTCTTGGGGGCCCGCATATCAGTATTTACCCCGAGGAAACCTTGAATTTCCCGGAAGTTGATTCTGTTGTTATGGGAGAAGGGGAATATATCTTTGCAGATTTATTAAGGGCTATTATTCATGGGAAAGACTTATCTTCAGTTAAGGGCATTATGTTTAAAAATAACGGGAAAGTGATTTCTACGGGGTCCCGGGATTTGATTGAGAATCTTGATGAGCTTCCTTTTCCCGCGCGCCATTTAACTCCGATTAATAAATATTGGTCCATTTTATCCCGCTTTTCGCCGGTTACAACCATAATCACCAGCAGGGGCTGCCCCTACAAATGTATTTTCTGTGAAAGGCCGCATCTGGGGAAAAAATTTCGTTTTCGGTCTGCCGATAATGTTGTTAATGAGCTTCAAGCTGCCGTGGAAAGTGGGATAAAAGGTTTTAGTTTTTATGACGATACATTCACTTTAAATCGAAATCGTGTTCATGATATCTGTGATGATGTGATAAAAAGAAAATTAAATATCAGTTGGAGTATAAGAGCTCGTGTGGATTCGGTAGATGAAGCAATGTTGAAGAAACTTAAATCTGCCGGGTGCAGCTCTATTCACTTTGGCGTTGAATCCGGGAACCCGGATATCCTGAGGGTCCTTAAAAAAGATATCGGGCTGGATCAGATAAAGAGCGCTTTTTACTGGTCAAGAAAACTTGGAATAAAGACATTGGGATATTTTATGCTTGGTAATCCAACGGAAACCAGGGACCAGATCCTTGAAACAATTGCCTTTGCTAAAAAGTTGAATCCGGATTATATCCATGTCAGTCTTACCACCCCTTTCCCCGGAACACAATTATACAGGATGGGTTTTGAGAAAGGGGTGTTGAAATCCGATTATTGGAAAGAGTTCGCTTGTAAGCCTGACAAAAAATTCGTGCCGAAACTTTGGGAAGAGTCGTTTTCTGAAGAGGAACTTCAAAAATTACTTACCCACGCATACAAGAGTTTTTATTCTCAGCCCCGTGTGATTCTAAGGCAACTTTTGGCTGTTAGGAGTATTAAAGGCCTTCGCAGAAAATTTAACATGGGGATCAGACTGTTGTTTAAATGAGGAAACCATGAACAAGAATCAACATTCAGTTTCAGTTGTCATTCCAGCGTATAATGAAGAGACCGGTTTGTCCGTTCTTTTGCCTCAATTGGTTGAAAAACATGATCAGCATGGGTGGGAGATAATTGTTGTCAATGACGGTTCCAATGACAAGACTCGGGAAATAGCGGAGAAATTTGCGCCTAAAATCAGGTTGATCAATCATAGGGTTAATTCCGGATATGGGGCTTCAATTAAATCAGGCGTACGCGTGGCGCATTCTTATTGGATCGCCACGTTTGATGCGGATCTGCAACATCAAATCAGTGATCTTGAAAAATTAATTGCTAACAGTGAAGGTCATGACGCGGTAATTGGTATGCGTGCGAATATGAAAAATTCCGGTTTTTGGAGAATGCCGGGAAAAATAGTTCTCAGGTATATTTTTTCCTTCATTACGGGGTATAAAGTGAAGGATATTAATTGCGGCCTGCGGATAATAAAACGCAGTGTAATGTTTAAGATCTTCGGCCTTGCCTGTGACAGGTTTTCTTTTTCTACCAGCACTACAATCGCTTTATTGAACCTTGGCTATGAAGTTAATTTTGTTGAGATTAACGTTCAGAAAAGAGTGGGGACAAGCACTGTGCGGCAGGTATCCGACGGAATGCAGGCGATATTGCTTATGTTAAGAATGGTAACTCTTTTTAATCCGTTTCGTGTATTTTTGCCCATAGCCGGAGTTTTATTGGTTTTGGGCATTAGTTATCAGGTGGCTGATTTTTTTATCTCCGGTATTACTATACATAAATCAGCTTTACTGCTTATAGTTTGCGGTCTTATGCTTTTTTTGTTTGCCCTGCAACAAGATCAAATTTCCTCATTGAGAAGAGAAATAGCGAGTTTTGAAGTCAATTTTGAAGATGGCGGAGAGAATGATAATGAGAAAGCTTAGAATAATGGACGATATATAAGGATTATATTTATGGATGCGAAAAATCAACGCATAGCTCATGACGGGGAAGATACAGATTTATTTGAGTTGTTGGCCAATATGAGGTTGATTTTAGGTGAGTATAAGCGCTTCGCCTTGGTAACCCCTGTTATTTGCATATTGGCCGCGTTTATTCTGGCTAAAAGTATTACCCCTCAATGGGAAGCTACCACGAATTTGACTATGGGCAAAGTATGCGCGGGGGATATGTCGTTGCCTTGCGGTTCTTCTGAATTTTTAACGCCGCTGGAGAGCTTAATGGAGATACTGGCTGACACTGGATTTCGCGATAATATTTTAAAAAGAATAGGAGTGGGCCCGAGGACGCCTGAGGCTGTGTTATATCTTAAAACGCTTAAAGTGCAGCCTCTGCAAAGGAAATCTAATATTGTTGAAATTAAAGCCAGGGGGTATTCCAGGGAAACGGTCCTGAAACTTGTATCAATAACTGCGGAAGATCTCAGAAATTATAATGTTGCTGCGGGGGAGGCCCGCTTAACCGTTCTGAGACAGCAATTGGCCAGCACACAAGGTGTTATACGGGGAATCGGCCCGCTTATCGTAAAATCCAAAAAATCTTCTGAAGGGGATTCTTTACAGCAGGTTCTGACTGCGTCTTTGAGGGTAGAGCTTGAAAGTAAGGCCGCAGCTCTTCAGAAGCAACTGGATTTTTTAGAGAAAAACCAGGCTTTCTTCAGCGAGGTGGTGGCGCCTAAGTCGCCAGTATACCCTAAAACCTATTTATGGACCACTTGCGCAGGCCTTTTCGGAATTTTTCTTGGAATTGCCATTCCGCTGGGTTTGAGCTTTGTTAAATCACTCAAAAAAGCGTAGAAACCGGTTTATCTTTATTTAATAGGAAAAAATGTCGCTAAAGCGCGCAGCTCAATATTTGATTTTTCTTGGGCTGTTGCTCAGCCCGCTTAACGGCTTTATAGAGTATTTGTACACTCTGGATTTGAATTTATATCCCATTTTGGGCGGCAAACTTCTCTGGGTTGAAAAAGGAATAAAGGACGGCCTGTTGCTGATTATACTCGCGCTGACGTTTGCCGCGCTAGCGAACAAAGCCAGGATAAAGTTTAATGCCTTGTTTTTTATTCTGGTGTCGTTTATTTTGTTTGTTTTCTCGCTGAGTCTTGTTCAGAATCCGGTATTCACCCTGATAGGCGTAAGATCACTGCTGCCTGTTCTAATGTTTTTGGCTGGGTCGGTATTCCTGCTGGAAAAAGACTTGGATATTATTGCTCAAATATTAACCTTGATGGTTGTTGTTCTTGTCCCATTTGCCCTGGCACAGTTTTTCTTCGGCACAACAATATACGGCCCCGCTTTCGGCAGGTTCGCGGCCCGTATTATCGCCGTTTTTTGTATGCCCAATTCTTTCGGATTCTTTCTTTTATCTTTCATAATGTTTTCTTTCCTCTACAGGGGGATGGCGTCATGGTTTCTGTTTTCTGTGGCTGCCGGGTTGATAGTCCTTACAGGTTCAGGGATGTCACTTGTAGCGCTGGTTTTGTTCGGAGCTATTGTAGCGTTCCGTAAAATTAAAAACCCCTGTCTAAAAATACTTCTTATTGCCTTGGTACCGCCAGCGCTACCTTTTGCCGCGCTTTTGGCTTATCACCTGATCCCAGTAATAACCAACAGGCCAGGCATCTGGTTGTCTCCTGCGATCAGGTTAGAATCTATGACAGAGTATTTCTGTAATTCGGGTTTATTGAACCTTTTAATGGGGCGTGGGTTTGGCTACGGCACAAACGCGGCATTCGGCCTGCTGCCGCAGGGGTCAGAATTATTAAGCTTTATGCCCGAATCTCTGTATATGTCCCTTTTCTTACAGATAGGGCTTATAGGCGCATTTTTATTTATAGCGCTTAACGTTAAAATATATCTGGAATCGTCATCCAAATATAAAACGATGATACCTGTTTTTATGTTTACCGGGCTGACCTTAAATTTGCTGGAGCTTTTTCCGATCAACTGGCTGTATATGCTGCTGCTGGGGGTATGCGCAAAAACCACCGCGGGGCGAGCGCCCGCCAAAGGCAGGGCTGCCGCCAATGCCTGAACCGTTGATGAGTGTTGTCCTTGCGACCTTTAACGCCGGAAAAACGTTACAGCGCTGCTTGGACAGTTTTCGCGCACAGGATTATCCTGCCAAAGAGCTTATTCTTAAGGACGGAGGCTCTTCGGACAATACACTGGATATAATCCGTTCAAATAAGGATACCCTGACCTACTGGGAATCCGCTCCGGATGGGGGTATTTATAACGCCTGGAACAAGGCCCTGCCGCATGTTAAAGGGGAATGGGTGTATTTTATCGGGGCTGATGATTACTTTTTGACCCCGGGTGTTTTAAGTTCGGCCGCCACGCTTCTGCGGTCAGCTTTTCCCGCCTACCGCGTGGCTTATGGCCGGGTGGATGTGGTTAACGCGGAAGGGCGGGTATTTATGACTGCGGGCGACCCATGGGATAGAATGAAATTTCTGCAATTTTCGTCTATCCCTCACCAGGGCGTTTTTCAGCACAAATCCCTTTTTGCGGAGTATGGGTTATTTGACGAAACTTTCCGCATAACCGGAGACCATGAATTCCTGCTGCGTGAACTTAAGGATAAGAACGCGGTCTTTTTCCCTTCATTGAAAGTGGCTGTTATGAGTTATGGGGGGGTAAGCAGCAGCCCGGCTAATTCCATACGGGCGCTGCAAGAGATATACCGCGCCCGCCGTAAGCATAAGGCGGGTGGCTTCCCAAAATTGCTTTACCTGGCCTTTTTCAGGGCTTATGTCTGGAAGCTGATAGCCTGCGTGTTTGGCCGGGCCATCGCCGATAAGGCGGCCAATATCTACAGGAAAGCCGTCGGCCGGGCCGTAATATAATTTAATTAAACTGATTACCTGCTCCAGGGACTTACTTAAACAGGGGAATGACAATGAGTTACTTTGACAAAATATCTGATTCTTATGCCGCAAACAACGATCTTTTTAATGCCGAAATATACGGGAATTGCAGACCTGCTAAACCCCTGCTATTGCCAAGTTGCTCGCCGAATTGCTGTTGTTTTTGGCGAGTTTTACGATTCAGAATCAATTAGTTTTCGTTGTCAAGAAAATTGACAGTGATTAAGGCTGAAAATCATAAAATGTCAAATGTATTAGTGACCGGGGCTACCGGTTTTATCGGCAGGGCGCTTTGCGCTAAATTATTGGCGGAAGGCGCTCAGACGCGCGCCGCCGTATGGCGTGAAGAACCTGCCGGCAGCATTCAGGCGGGGCTGGATGTTGTTCCGATAGATTCTATCGGGCCGGATACCGATTGGAATCGGGCGCTGGCGGGGATAGACGCAGTAATCCACCTGGCTGCCAGAGTTCATGTTATGGACGAGAAGGCTGAAGAGCCGCTGGCGGCTTACCGCCGCGTAAATGTTGCAGGTACTGAAAGGCTGGCCCGAATGGCCGCCGCCAACGGTGTAAAACGCCTGATTTTTATGAGTTCGGTTAAAGTTCACGGCGAGGAGACCCCTGTGCGCTATACTGAACACGACATTCCAGCGCCTTTGGACCCTTATGGCGTCAGCAAGCTTGAGGCGGAAGATATTTTAAGGAAAATAGCTGCCAAAACCGGGCTTGAGGTTGTTGTAATCAGGCCTCCGTTGGTATACGGCCCCGGTGTTAAAGCCAATTTTTATAAATTAATGGGGATAGTGGCGCGGGGGCTGCCGCTGCCCTTTGGCAGTGTTAACAACGCGCGCAGTCTTATATATCTGGGGAATCTGATAGACGCAGTTATTCTTTGCTCAAGGCACCCGTCGGCTGCCGGGCAGACATTCCTTATAAGTGACGGAGAAAATGTCTCCACGCCGGAACTGATCCGGAGGATAGCGGCAGCTCTTGGTAAACCGGCGCGTCTGTTTCCGTTTCCGCCCGAAATTATGCGGTTTGCCGGGAAACTAACCGGCAGGGCCTCCGCGGTGGACCGTTTATTGGGCTCTCTTGCCGTTGATGACAGTAAAATCAGGAAGGAGCTCGGCTGGAAACCGCCATTCACCATGACGGAGGGGTTAAAGGAGACGGCGGAGTGGTATGATAGAGTTAAGAAGATGCCATAAGCCATAAGGGCGCCGCGCCCGCCCTAGGCCATAAGTTTTAGATACGGCTATTGCCATAGGCCGTAAGGGTGCTGCGCCTGCCATAGGCCATAAGTTTTAGATACGGCTATTGCCATAGGCTAGATTGACGATACGGCGGCTATTGCTAGAAGCCATAAGGGCGCGGCACCCGCCATAGGCCGTAGGCTGTAAACTACAGGCTATAGCCTTTCTTGATTCAGCCTATCCACCTGAGCATAGTTCTGGGGACTGCATATTTAATTATGTGTGTTCCGATGACCTCCCCCCGTGGCTTTACCGCCGTGTAAATGTTGCCGGTACTGAGGCCGTACTTGCACCAATCACTGCCCTATATGTATGGGATATAAATGGAATAGCTGATTCCAAAAATGGCCCATAAATGGAATTGGCGTTTCCATAAAATACCTGCTATGGGGGCTTGAAGTTTTGCCTTATGTCTGCTATAATATCGGTATATTGATAATATTATCGGTATACCGATATGAAAAATATTAATTTACGGGAACTAAAGCTTGTTATTGCGGCCAAAATCCGGGCTTTGCGGCAGGTGCGCCGCTGGACTCAAGTCCGGTTTGCGGGGCTGCTGGGGCTTTCCCAGAACCGCCTTTCGGAAATTGAGCGGGGAAAGGGATCCTTTACCGCCGAACAGCTTTTTCTTGTTTTGAAGACCTTTAATCTCCAATTGGACTATTTTATGCCCGGCGGGTCCGGGCAGGCGCCGAAAATCCAGAATGCACTGGCGCGTTTGGGGGCGAAGCATCTTAAGGAAGACTCCGCAGCTGTGCCCACTGAGCGGTTTAAGGAGGCGGCAGAAACTGTTGTGGAGGCACTCGTTGCGGTGAGATCTCCCAGGCAGATAACCGCCATTGCGCCGGTTATTATCAACCAGATAGATAATTTAAATCTGAACATGCTGCGCTTGAAACTGGCGGAAGCCGGCTTTGAGAGGCGGCTGGGCTGGGTTTTGGAAAACACGCTGGAGGCGGCGCGTGGAGAGCTTACTTCCTTGCGCGGGGAATGGCGGCCAAAATACCGCCGCGCGGAGCTGTTACTGCGCAATCTGTTGGCTTCTTGGCGCATTGCCGAGGCGGGAGAACTGGCTGAAGATATTCTGGACCGTGATATTCTCAGCCCTGAAACCCTGAAACAGGTTAAAGGGGTTTTGCCGCCCTTGGCCAGAAAATGGGGAATAATTACACGGATTGGGACCGGGGATTTCGCGGAAGCTTTGAGGGGGGCGCGTGGAACTGATTGAGGAATTTTTTAAGGAATTTGACCGCCTGTGGCGGCCGCATCCGGCTAAAAAAATACCCCTGCAAATAATCGGTTCTACCGCGCTTATGCTTCAGGCCGGTTATGAACGTGGCACAAAAGACAGCGATATCCTTGAAACTGCGTCTATAATCGGCCCGGTGGGCAAAAAACTTTTGTCCCTGGCCGGGAAAAACAGCGATTTAAACAAAAGATACGGGATTTATCTGGATATTGTGGGCGGGGGTATTCCTTTTTTTCCGCTTAAACCGGTTTTTAACGCATTGCCTGTGTTTGGTGGATTAAAAAATTTTGAGATAACCGCTTTGGACATAACAGACGTGGTGGTAAGCAAGCTTAAGCGTTTTACCTCCAATGACGCGGCGGATATACGGGCCGTTGTGGAAAAGGGGCTTGTGAGACATGCTTTGCTGGTTAGCCGGTTCCGGGCGGCGGTTGACGCTTACTCTTTGGACGCCAGGGCTGAGGACTTGCCGCTGTATATCAGGAATCTTCACACAGTGGAAAGAGATTTTCTGGAAGTTGTTGAATCCGAGATAGAACTCCCGGGCTGGATGTAAATCCTCTGATTTGTCAGGAAGCTTATATAAAAGAACTTCTTCCATTCAAGATTGCGGTATTTGGATATTATATGAGCAGTATGAAACGATTTTTTGATGTTGTGTGCTCATTAGGCGCGCTTGTCGTGCTTGGCGCGCCAATGTTTATTATCGCGCTGGTGGTTAAGCTTACCTCGCGGGGGCCGGCGCTTTATTGGTCGGACAGGGTCGGCCGCAATAATATCATTTTTAAAATGCCCAAGTTCCGCACTATGCGGACAGATGCCCCGGCCGTGGCCACACATCTGTTGGCGGAGCCGGGCCGTTTTATTACTCCGGTGGGGAAATTCCTTCGCAGATACAGCCTGGACGAGCTACCGCAACTGTTCAGCATTCTTAAGGGCGATATGAGTTTGGTGGGGCCCCGGCCGGCGCTTTTTAATCAGGATGATTTGATAAAACTTCGTACTGAGCGGGGCGTGCACGCGATTACCACGGGGCTTACAGGCTGGGCCCAGGTTAACGGCAGGGATGATCTGCCTATACCGGTTAAAGTTGATTTTGATGAATACTATTTGAAAAACCGGTCTTTTCTGCTGGACATTCGGATAATCCTGCTTACCCTGTGCCATGCCCTGGCGGGGAAAGGGGTGAGGCATTAGGAAAGGCTGTAGACTGTAGGCTATTAGGCTGTAGGTCGGAGGGGAGGGGGATAGGCTGTTAGCCTGTAGGCTGTTAGTCAAATCGGATTCTTACCTACAGCCTAATAGCCTACAGCCTATAGTCTATCCTACAGGCTGTAGGTCGGAAGGGGAGGGATGAAGGCGGTTGGATGACGGGGGGGTGAAAATACCTAATATTTGCAGTATGATAGGTAAAATTATATAATTATGCCTATTATGCTTTGGTAAATGGTGTATGAATAAAAACGACATATTCCGCATACTTGCCGATTGGAATTTTTGGGAAAATTCACAGGATACGGGGTTTTTCAGGCCCGGGCCGGTGGCCAGACTTACAGAACTTATTAAAACCGGGCAGATAGCGGTGGTAACTGGCCCGAGGCGGGCCGGGAAATCTTTTGTTTTAAAGCAAACGGCGCGGGCGCTTATTGAAGCCGGCACGCCCAAAAAAGATGTTTTGCTTATAAACCTTGAAGACCCGCGTTTTGCCGAATTAGACACAGAACTCCTTACGCGGATTTTTGAAACTTATGTGGAGTTTATGTCCCCGGGAAAAAAGCCGTATATTTTTCTTGATGAGATACAGGAGGTGGAAGGCTGGGAAAAGTGGGTTAATTATATGCGCGAACTCGGCAAAGCGCATATTATTATTTCCGGCTCAAACGCCAAGTTGTTAAGCAGAGAGTTGGGCACACTTCTGACCGGACGGCACGTGGACTTAAGTCTTTTCCCGCTTTCGTTTGGGGAGTTTCTAGCTTTTAATGGTGTTAAAATTGAAGGAGCCGCCGGTTTGGAGTGGAAAAAGGCGGAACTGGCGAAATATCTTAAAGAATACCTGGATTTTGGCGCGTACCCGGAGGTGGTGCTTAACGAAAGCAAAAAAACGCTCCTTTTTGCCTATTACGACGATGTGGTAACCAAGGATTTGATACGCAGGTTTAAAATCCGCAAGCATGAGGGGCTTAAGTCTATTATTCGGTTTTATATGAGCAACATTTCCGTGCTTACCACTTTCAGCTCGACTGAAAAATTTATACAGGTATCCGCGGATACCATTGAGAAATTTTCCGGTTACCTGGAGCAGAGCTATCTGCTGTTTTTTCTTAAGCGATTTTCCTTTAAGGTCAAAGAGCAGGAAAAAAGCCCCCGTAAAGTTTACTCCGTGGACACAGGCCTGGCAAACGCTATTGGATTCAGGAATTCGGAAAACGCAGGGCGTGCCGCCGAGAACGCCGTGTTTCTGGACCTAAAAAGGAGGCAGGCCCTTAACCCGGGGCTTGAGCTGTATTATTGGAAAGACGAATACCACAAAGAAGTTGATTTTGTGCTTAAAAACAATCTAAAGGTGATACAGCTTATACAGGTGTGCTGGAGTATGGATGCCATTAAAACACGGGAGCGTGAAATTAAAAACCTGCTTAAGGCGGCAGCCGTATTTAAGGAAGCGGAACTGCTTGTGATCAGCGAGGAATTGGAAGGGGAAGACAAGGCCGAGGATAAAACAATAAAATACGTGCCGTTGTGGAAGTGGCTGGGTAGTAATGAGGTTAAAGGGTTGGAAGGTTTGAGTATTGGCAAAGGCCCGCTATAGAAGGTTCCTGTGTATGGCTTATGGCATACGACGCTTCTGGCGCAAAGCGCCAGGACTGTGGATGGTTACGTGGGGAAAGTGGATTTGATATAATAGGAATAGGAAAACACCGTCGGATAAAAGGATGCCTGCCCCGAAAATCGGCATAAACAGCATATGAGTGAAAAACACCGGATACTTATACTCGGGGGGGGCGGGACGCTGGGGCATAAGTTCTGGCAGGTGCTGGCACAAAAATTCCCGGACACTTTTGTTTCTATACGCAAAAAAAAAGAGTTCTATTCCAAATGCGGCCTTTTTACCGGCCCTAATGTTATAGACTCGGTTGACTTGAGAGATTTTGCCGGCATTAACCGGGTTCTGGACGAAATAAAGCCTTCCGTAGTGGTAAATTGCGCCGGCGTTACCCTGCGCAGTAAGGAAGCCCTGGATAAGAATTCGGCTATCTCTGTTAACGCGCTTTTGCCGCACAGGCTGGCTGAGTGGTGCGCGCGCAGCGGGGCCCGTCTGATACATTTCAGCACCGTTTGTGTGTTTGACGGCAGTAAAGGGAACTACAGCGAAGACGACCAGCCGGACGCCCGCGACCTGTATGGAACCACCAAGGCACTTGGGGACGTTTCGGCGCCTTTTGCCCTTACGCTCCGATCCTCATTTATAGGCCGCGAGATATTCGGCGGAACCGAGCTTTTGGAATGGTTCCTGGGCCGGAAGGGGGAAACCGTAAAAGGCTTCCGCAAGGTTTTGTTTACCGGCCTTACCACCAACCGTCTGGCGGAACTTGTAACAGATTTGATAGCGAACCACCCTGCACTTAACGGCCTTTACCACGTGTCAAGCGAAACGTTGTCAAAATACGACCTGCTTAAACTGATGAATGAGGCGTATAAGCTGGACGTCCGAATAGAACCCGACGACGCTTTTAACTGTAAACGGAACCTGGACGGGAAAAGATTTGAGAAAGCAGCCGGTTTTGTCTGCCCGCCCTGGCGGCGGATGATGTTTGACATGGCCGCGGATACTACGCCTTACGCTGAATGGAGGAAATGAGATGATTTTTGATAAAAAGACGGTTCTGGTTACTGGCGGCACAGGGTCGTTCGGCAAGATCTTTGTAAAGCGGGTGCTAAGCGGAGAGCAGGGCACTCCTAAAAAGCTGATTGTCCTTTCCCGCGACGAGGCCAAGCAGAACGATATGCGCGTTTCTTACATGAAGAAAACCGCGGCCACCGACGAGGTGATATATAATAATTTCAGGAATGTGCTTGAGTTCCGCATAGGCGATGTGCGCAGCTACGCCGATGTCTGTTCCGCCATAAAGGGCGCGGATATCGTTATAAACGCGGCGGCGCTTAAGCAGGTGCCGGTCTGCGAATATTTCCCGGGCCAGGCCGTGCTGACCAATTGCCTTGGGCCGGAAAACATACTGCGTGCGATACGAGAGAACGATTATCCCGTTGAAACTGTTATCGGCATAAGCACCGATAAGGCTTGCAAGCCCGTAAATGTTATGGGTATGACCAAGGCCATACAGGAGCGTATTTTTACCTCCGCCAATGTGCTTAACCCCAAAACCAGGTTCATCTGCGTGCGTTACGGCAATGTGCTGGCCTCGCGCGGTTCTGTTATTCCTCTGTTCCACGAACAGATAAAACATGGCGGCCCCGTTACCATAACGGTCCCGGAGATGACCCGGTTCCTGCTGACCTTGAACGAGGCCGTGAATACGGTGTTCGCCGCTATCAAGTACGGCAAACGCGGCGAAACCTATGTGCCTATAGCCATGGCCGCACTTGTGACCGATATTGCCAAGGCGCTGATCGGCGACCGGAAAATTGAAATAAAAATAACGGGCATCAGGCCGAGCGAGAAGCTGGCCGAAATAATGGTGTCTGAGGAAGAGATACATCATTGCATTAAGCGGGGGGATTATTATGTTATCGCCCCCATGTTGCCGGAGCTGCAGGAGAAGGGCGTGAAACTGGATAAAGCCCTTACAAAAGAATATAGTTCCGACGACGACTTGATGAATTTTAACCAAACTTTGGCTATGCTAAAAAAGCAAAAATTGCTTGTAGGAGATGATGATTACAGTGTTGATGGGGAGTTGTTAAGATAGGCTGTGGGGATAGACTGTAGGCAAATTAATAGCAAAAGATAGCAAAAGAAAGCCAATGAAAGTAAGAGAACTCCTTTTTCCTAAACTTTCTGTTGCTTTTTGTAGCGTTCATTGGCGTTCAGTTGCCATCATGGACCAACAGCCTATAGTATAGGCAACTAAACAGGAGACGATTATGCCTTTGAAAGTTATGACTATTGTGGGAACCCGGCCTGAGATTATCAAGCTTAGCCGTGTGATGTACGAGATAGAGAAGCACCTTGCCCATGTAATTGTCCACACCGGCCAGAACTACGATTACGAACTCAACGAAATATTTTTTAAGGAACTTGGCATACGCAAGCCCGATTATTTTCTGGATTCCGTGGGTGACACTTTGGCCCGGACCATTGGCAACATAATAGCCAAAGCCGACGATGTTATGGAGAAGGAGAAACCGGATTGCGTGCTCCTTTACGGTGACACCAACAGCTGCCTTTCTGTGATGGCCGCCAAGCGCAGGAAGATTCCAGTGTTCCACATGGAGGCTGGCAACCGCTGTTTTGACCAGCGCGTGCCGGAAGAATTGAACCGCAAGGTGGTGGACCACTTAAGCGATATAAATATGACGCTTACTGAGCACGCCCGACGCTACCTGATAAGCGAGGGCCTGCGGCCGGAAACCGTGATAAAAACCGGTTCGCCGATGAAAGAGGTGCTTACGCATTATATGCCGCAGGTTCTAAAGTCGGACGCGCTCAAGCGCCTGAAGCTAAAGGAAAAGGGCTATTTTGTGGTGAGCGCCCACCGCGAGGAGAACGTGGATAGCGCGGAGAATTTTAAGAACCTGCTGGATTCGCTTAACGCCCTTGTCCGCAAGTACAAGATGCCGGTTATTGTGTCCACCCACCCGCGTACCCGCAAGCGTTTGGAGGAGCCTGGTACCTGCCGCCTTGACAAGAAAATCAGCTTCATGAAACCGCTGGGCTTCTTTGATTACGTTAAGCTGCAGCAGAACGCTTTCTGCGTGGTTTCAGACAGTGGTACGATAACTGAAGAGTCAACCATTCTGGACGTGCCGGCCGTGACCATCCGTCAGGCGCACGAGCGGCCCGAGGGCATGGACGAGGGGACACTGATCATGTGCGGTTTGAAATCCGAGCGGGTGCTGCAATCCGTGGACATTGTGGTTAAGCAGGCCGCCGCCGGCAAAAGGCAGTTCCGGCTGGTGGGGGACTACGATACCGACAATGTTTCAAAAAAAGTTCTGCGCATCATAATGAGCTATACGGACTATATAAACCGGACGGTGTGGCGGAAGTCGTCCTGAAAGGACGACTTGCCATAAGCCAGATTGACGATACAGCTATTGCCATAAGCCATAGGCAGAACGACTGCCATAAGCTTTAAGTCTTAAGCCATAGGCCATAGGCAGAATGACTGCCATAAGCTAATAAGTAAAACCCCTAAAAAAGTATATAGCTTAAAGCTTATAGCTTACGACAATAGCCGTATCTAAAACTTACGGCCTATGGCAATAGCTGTATCGTCAATCTGGCCTATGGCGGGCGCTGCGTCCTTATGGCTTCCCCTATGGCTTATGGCTATAGTCGTATATAAAATATGGCATTAAAAGTACTTATTATCACCGAACGTTTCTACCCGGAAGAGTTTATTATTAACGATCTGGCAGCCGAGTGGGTTGCGCGGGGTTTTAAAGTGGACGTGCTTACCCAGGCGCCCAGCTACCCGTTCGCCAGAATATTGCCCGGTTACTCCAACCGCCTTTTTTCCAGGGAAACCTGGAAAGGCATAAATATCTCCCGAATCTTTACCGTGACAGGCTACAGGGATTCCCTTTTCCGGAAGCTGCTCGCTTACTTCAATTTTGCCTTTGTCTCAAGTGTTATAGCGCTTTTCATCGGGCATCGTTACGACCGGGTGTTCGTCTACCAGACCGGCCCGCTGACGCAGGCTTTTCCGGCGGTGCTTATCCGTAAGCTTTACAGTAAGCCTTTCACCATGTGGGTGCAGGATGTCTGGCCGGACATGGTTTATGCCTACGGCTTTAAGAAGACACGGCTGATGAAGGCGTTTCTGGACTTTATAGTAGGGTTTATTTACCGGAACACCGACAATATCGCGGTTTCCTGCGCCGGGTTCGCAGGCAGCATAGAGCCTTACGTTCCCGGCAAACCGATGCCGCATTTTCCCAACTGGCCGACCGTTACCCCCGATCAGACCGGAGGCGCCGGGGTAAAGCTTTCGGACAGGTTTAATTTCACCTTCGCCGGAAATATAGGAAAGTTCCAGAACCTTGAGAACGTGATACGGGGTTTCAGCCTGGCTTTTGCCGAAAATCCGGATATGCAGTTGAATATAGTGGGGGATGGCTCGGATTTTGAACGGATTAAAAATATAGTTTCCCGCGATGGGGTAAGCGGCGTGGTTTTCTGGGGGCGTAAGAAGCAGGAGGAGATGCCCGGGTATTTCAGGGCCAGCGACGTTATGGTGATTTCGCTTTGCGACCAGCCGGTGCTTTCCCTTACGGTGCCCGCCAAGTTTCAGGCTTACCTGGCCTTCTCAAAACCGATCTTCTGCGTGATGAACGGGGAGGTGAAGCGCATGGTGGAAGAGTATAATACCGGCATTTGCGCGCAGCCGGACAACCCGGAAGAGATAAAGACCTGCTTCCTGAAATTTTATTCGCTTAAAGGCGGCGGTCTGGAGGCTTTCTCATACAATTCGCGATTATTGCTTGACAAGGTTTATAACAGGGAAAAGATTATAGAGGGGATTACGGAGTTGGTTAAGGGGGAAGGGGGTAGGCTGTAGGCTGTTAGCCGTTTAGATGTGTAGCAACTTGGCAATTCAGAGGCGTAGTCTGCATTTATAACTTCTTACCTACAGCCGCTCTTCCTACAGTCTAATAGCCTTTCTTTATTTAGCCTATCCACCTGTGCATAGTTCGGGGGATTTCATATCTAATTATGTGTGTTCCGAGCCTCCCCTGGCATCGGTAGCCCACACGAAGGAAATACGCACCAACGCGGGGATTTTTGCCGTGCATCATCTGGCCCCGTCGTTTTTTCGCGGTTTTGCCTGGCGCGAGGGCGGAGGCTTTTTTATAGCGGATCCGGAAAAAGCGCTTGTGGACTGCCTGTACGTGTCTACTTTCCGGGGACGCCGCTTTTCGCATTTCCCGGAGTTGAATTTATCTGAATCATTCGATTTTAAAAAGGCTGTAGCGTGGGCGGCGTTCATTAAAAGCGGAGCGGCGCTTAAACACGTGCTTAAAAGGCTGGCCGAAATAAAAATGGGGGCGGGGAGGAAGTAGGGGATAATGGGCAGTATATTCAATTATTGCCGGATGCGCTTAGGGGAAAGGCTAAAGGATTAAAAGTGGATGCCGGGTATTGCCTGTAGGCAAATATTTACATGTATTTATTTGCTTCTAAGCAAATATTTACATATAATTCCTTGCTATGATAAAGACCAGGTATCTTGTTGAACCAATAGTGGAAGACCTTAAGGCCAAAATGGTTTTTGTGGGGGGGCCAAGGCAGGTGGGTAAAACCACGCTGGCCCGCAATCTTGTGGCGGCCCATTTCGGGGAGACCGCTTATTTCAACTGGGATAAAAAAAGCGAGCGCGTTAAAATGATGGCCGCGGAGTGGCCGGCCTCCGCGCAACTGATAGTGCTTGATGAGATTCACAAGTACCGCGCCTGGAAAAGATTCGTAAAAGGCGAATTTGACACTCATCGCGGCAGATATCACTTTATGGTTACCGGCAGCGCCCGCATGGATATTTACCGCAAGGGCGGCGATTCGTTGCAGGGCCGTTACCACCATTACCGCCTCCATCCTTTTTCCGTGGCCGAGTTGGCCGGCTTGCCGACCCCCGTGCTTGAGCCTTTCAAAGAACTTTTGCTGCCTTCCGGGGAATACGGGGAAGCCTTTCTCCTCCTTGAAAAGCGAGGGGGATTCCCAGAGCCGCTGTTTGCGGGCAGCGAGCGGGCTCTCAGACGCTGGCATAATGAGCGCAACGAGCGTTTGTTCCGGGAGGATATAAAGGATGTGGAGTTTGTCCGCGATCTGGGCAATATGCAATTGCTTACCGATATGCTTCCCGGCAAGGTCGGGTCTTTGCTTTCGGCTAATTCTTTGCGGGAAGACCTGGAAGTAAGCCATCGCGCAGTTTCTCATTGGCTGGATATCCTTGAACGTTTTTATTACCACTTTAGAATAGGGCCTTTTTCACGGAGTAAGATCCGTAGTTTGAAAAAAGAGCCCAAGCTTTATTTGTGGGACTGGTCTGAAGTGCAGGGTGAGGCCGCGCGTTTTGAAAATATGGCCGCCTCCCATCTGCTTAAACTGGTGCACTGGCTAAATGACAGGGAGGGGTATAAGGCTGAACTTTATTTTCTCAGGGATACCGCCAAGCGGGAGGTGGATTTTCTTGTGGCTGTAGACGGGAAGCCTTGGTTTGCGGTGGAGGTTAAAAGTCAAAGCGAACACCTGGCTCCGATGCTGCCATATTTCAGGGACAGGCTGCTTGTGCCTTTTTGCTATCAGCTTGTGCGCAAACCGGGCGTTGATAAAATTTCCGGAGGAGTCCGCATTGTATCCGCGGATAAATTTCTGGCAGCCCTAATTTAAGGGCTGGGCAAGCACAGCTATTTTTGCCCCGAGTTGGAGTCTTATTCGCAGGCTATTCTAAATTCAGACTTCTGAATTCTGTCCGCTGTTTTCCGGCTTCTGCCCCTTACCTACCTTGCTCCCTCTCGGTTGAAAACCACTCCGACTGTTTTGAAAATTATCATTATGTCCAGCCACAGGTCCCAGTTTTTCACGTACCAGCTGTCCATTGTTATGCGGAAGTCGCAGGAAGTGTCGCTCCTGCCGCTTATCTGCCAGAGGCCCGTTATGCCGGGGGGAAGCTTAAGTATTGTCGCGCCTTCATCCGCCAGAAATTCTTTTTCACGCGGCAGGTAAGGGCGCGGGCCGATAAGACTCATTTCGCCTTTGAGGACATTTATAACCTGAGGCAGTTCGTCAAGCGAAGTGGATCTCAGCCACTGTCCCGCTTTGGTTATTCGCGGGTCATCCTTTAGTTTCCAGAATTTCTCCCATTCCTCTTTGGCTTTCGGGTCTGTTTTTAATATGGCGTTCAGCCTTTCTTCCGCGTCCAGGTACATGGTGCGGAACTTGTAGCACCGGAACGATCGGCCGTTCTTGCCGATGCGGCGCTGGACCAAAATTGCAGGGCCGGGTGAATCGCGCCGTATAAGGTACGCTATCAACGCCAGCAAAGGCAGCGTGAGAATGAACACAAGCAGTCCCGCCAGGTAGTCTATGCTGCGTTTGGCCGCGTAATTCAACGGATTGGACAGGTTGTTCTTTATTTCTATGATCATGGCCTGTTCGCGGAAAAAATACCTCAGTTCGGTCCCTGAAACGGCCAGGCCTTTGAAATCCGGTATATAAAGCGTGTTCTCGGCTTTGTGCTGGATGGCATTGATAAGCTTTATCAGGGCGTCTTTTTCAAGCTCCGGCTTGGCTACTATCACATCGTGGATGCCGGCGCTGTTTATGTAGCGCTCTATCTGGTCCAGCTGCGCGTGGACTTTTAAGCCGCAAAGCTCGGTTTGGGCGGAAGAGTCGTCTACAAAGCCCGCTATATCGTAGCCAAGGTTGGACTCGTTTTTTACGGCGTTAAAGGCTGCAACGGCGGCCTCGCCGGAGCCAACGATAAGCATTTTGCGTTTCATAAGATCGGCGGAATATATCAGTTTTTTAAGCCCCGCCCTCAGGAAGGGAAATAGTATGACGGAAAGGGTTCCCATTATGACCATGAGTATGCGGGAGAACTCCGGGCCTTTTTTACTTATAAATAAGATGGTGAACACCGCCACGCAGGCGAAAAAAGAGGATTTCCAGAGGAATTTAACCTCGTCCCAGGCGGAGAACCGCCTTGAATAAGCGCCCTCGTAGGTCATTATGGCGAGCCATATAGGGAATATCCAGCCGTATATTGAAAGATCGCTTAGTAATAACGGCAGATCATTAAAGAAGACGGGCAGCAGGTTTTTTCGCAAAAAAACCGACACTTGAAAAAGTATGAGAAGGCAGATTATATCGCCGATAAACAGCACGGCTATGCCGAGCCTGTTTTTAATTTTAGTCAGTTGGAACATAGGTAAATTATACGTAACTACTCAGGTTGCCAGGTTCACGGTTCAACGGTTCAGCGGTTGTGAAAGCAAAGAGTAAGCGTTTTTTCTTCCAACCCTTGAACTTTTGAACCGTGAACCCGGATAATTACCAATTATACGATATTAGCAGGGGGGGGCTGCCCGCCAAAACAACCGGCGGGTCCGCCAAAGTCGTAGTGGCGGAAAGGCTGTAGGTCGGAGGGGGAAGGGGGATAGGCTGTTAGCCTGTAGGCTGTTAGTCAAATAGGATTCTTACCTACAGCCTAATAGCCTTTCGGTTTGGCGACGGTTATGGATACCGCTAGGGCAAAGAAGACGGCATATGAGGTATGTACATGCTGGAAAGAAATTTCGGTCATATTCATTACAAACCAGGCAGGCATAACGGCCAGCGCCCAAAGAGTAAGGTCCGAAGGCCTGGCCCTGAAACTGCGCAGGGCCGTTACAAACATGCCTCCGAACAGAAGAAATAACGCGCCAAGCCCAACCAGGCCGCGTTCAGCCGCCTGGTGGATGTAGATATTGTGCAGGCTGCCCCATACTGTGTCTTCCGGGTAGGGTTTTGCGCAGTAAGCCGGAAACAGGCGTTTTACATTGGATGGGCCAGCGCCTAATACCGGCCTGTCCTTAATCATTGCGAAACCTGTTTTCCAGAGTATAAGGCGGGTGTTCACGCTTTGGTCTGGCGCTTGAACGCCGGAGTTTACCGCGCTGTTAACACCGCCGTATATTGAACTAATTTTGCGGTGAATCTCCGGGTTAAGGGAAGAAATAGCCGCGCCCAAAATCAGAGCTGCCGTGACGAAGGCGAGAATTACCCGCTTCGGCGGTTTGCGTATTATAAGGAGGGAAGCAAATACAAAAGCGGCGCCCAGATAAGCTCCGCGTGTCTGGCTTAATATGATAGTAGAAAGGATGATAAGCGCGGTTGCGTAAAGAACTTTTTTAACGCGGGGGGAGAGCGTTTCAGGCGCCGACAGGCGGCTTAACGCCAGGGCAAGACCTATTATCATTATTTCACCGAGCCTTACCGGGTGCGAGGTGGCATGTGCCCGTATATCCTGCGCGTTGATCAGGCCGTAGACGGACTGGCCCGCGCCCAGAATGGCCGCCACGCAAATACTTGTAAGGTAAACCTTAACGGCCAGGCCGCGCTGTTCCGGTTCCAGAAAAAGGCACAGCGCGGCGAAAGACACAAAGGTGAGCAGGTCTGAATTTAAGGCAACTATGCTTTTGGCGGGGTTAATACCGGCGAGCGCGGCAAGCAGGCCCGCCGCAAAATACACTGCCCATGGCACGGCCAGCGGGTTCCCGCTCAGTTCGGCCGGAATGGTTTTGATATTTGATTCTTTCCAGCGCCGCCACAGGCCGGCCGCCATAAAAAGCAGTATGCCGCCCTGTATAAACGTAACAGAAAAAGGCAGGGCCGCGGAAAACATGAAAATTCCAGCGGTTTGGACGGCCCGGGCTTTATCCTTTAACAATTCCCTATAATTCATAATTTGCCTTGTTAACATTTCCTGTATTCCGCCGGCTATAAGCCATATTTTACATTTTTTCCAATAAAAAAAGGGACGGCTGTTTTGGCCAAGGCAAAAACCGGCGGAGGCAAATTTGTTATAATTAAATTGCCGCGTTTAACGCTTAAGGCCGCGCGGCGTGGAAAAATTTGTTAAAGCTTAACACACCGGAGGACAATACATGGCGCTTAAAATCGGCATAAACGGTTTTGGCAGAATAGGCAGGCTGGTGGCGCGGGCCATTCTTGAAAGGAAAGATAATTCTATTGAGCTGGTTGCGGTTAATGACCTTACCGATTCTAAAACGAACGCGTATCTTCTGAAATACGATTCGGTGCACGGACGCTTCCCCGGCGAGATAAAAGCCGATTCTGAAGACGCAATTTCCGTGAACGGGAAAACAATAAAGGTTCTGAAGAAAAAAGATCCGGCCGAACTGCCCTGGAAAGAGCTGGGCGTTCAGCTGGTAGTGGAATCCACCGGGCTTTTTACCATAAAGAAGGACGGCGTGAATAAGAAGGGCAAAGAAGTTAAAGGCGCCGAAAACCACATTACCAAAGGCGGGGCTAAGAAAGTTATTATTTCGGCTCCGGCCGAGGGAGAGGATATTACCATAGTAATGGGCGTTAACGAGTCTAAGTACGATCCCAAAAACCACCATGTGGTTTCAAACGCGTCCTGCACTACCAACTGCCTCGCGCCTTTTTCAAAAATAATAAATGACAAATGGGGCATTGAAAAAGGCCTGATGACCACTATTCATTCATATACCAACGACCAGAAACTTCAGGACATGGCGCACTCGGACCTGCGCCGCGCCCGCGCGGCCGCCGTGTCTATGATACCCACCTCAACCGGGGCCGCCAAGGCAATATCGCTGGTTATCCCGGAACTTAAGGGTAAAATGGACGGCTTTGCCATACGCGTGCCCACCCCCAATGTGTCAATTGTGGACCTTACCGTTACGCTTGCCAGGTCCGCCACTGTTGAGGAAATAAACGCAGCCATAAAAGCCGCGGCTGAAGGCCCGCTTAAAGGGATACTTGGTTATACCGAAGAACCCCTTGTCTCCATAGATTTCAACCACTGCGCTTTAAGCTCGGTCGTTGACGGAAAAATCACAAAAGTTCTTGGCGGAAATTTTGTGAAAGTTCTGGCCTGGTACGACAATGAGTGGGGCTATTCTAACCGTGTGATAGATTTGGCCCTGTATATGGAGAAGAAGGGAATATAATAAGTGGGTAGTGGACAGTGATCAGTGGGTAGTGGACAGTGGGCAGTTTACTAACCACTAGCCACTGACCACTAAACTATACAAGGATGACAACATGACAAAGAAAAAAGTTTTGATAATGGGAGCTGCCGGCAGGGATTTTCACAATTTTAACGTGTATTACCGCGATAATGCCGATTACGAGGTGGTGGCGTTCACCGCTTTCCAGATCCCCAATATCGCGGGGCGCAAATACCCGGCGGTTCTTGCCGGCAAGCTTTATCCCGCCGGTATACCGATATATGAAGAAAAAGAAATGCCCGCTCTTATAAAGAAACTTAAGGTTGACGAGGTTGAGTTCGCCTATTCCGATGTAAGCTTTGACACTGTTATGGCCAAGGCGTCTTTGGTTATCTCCTGCGGGGCAGATTTTAAATTGCTCAGCGGGGAGCATACCTTTATAAAATCCAAAAAACCTGTGGTAGCTGTGTGCGCGGCGCGTACGGGCTGCGGCAAGAGCCAGACCACCCGCATGATAGCCGCCCTGCTTAAAGAGATGGGTAAAAAAGTTGTGGCTATACGCCACCCCATGCCCTACGGAGATCTGTCGGAACAGATCTGGCAGAGATTTGCCACGCTGAAGGATCTGGAAAAACATAAATGCACTATTGAGGAAATGGAAGAGTACGAGCCGCATATAGCCGCCGGCCACATTGTTTACGCCGGAGTGGACTACGGCAAAATACTTGAAGAGGCCGAAAAGGAAGCCGATGTCATTTTGTGGGACGGCGGCAATAACGACCTGCCCTTTTACAAGCCCGATATGCACATAGTGGTAACGGACCCCCTGCGCCCCGGCCACGAGGAAATGTACCACCCCGGAGCGGCCAATGTGCGCATGGCGGACGTGGTGGTAATAAACAAAGTTGACACCGCCAAGCCCGACGACGTTGAAGAAGTGAAGAAAAATGTGCGGCGGATGAACCCCAAAGCCGCAATTATAGAGGCCGAGTCGCCCGTTTGTATTGAAAACGAAAACGGGCAGGTTAAAAATAAAAAGGTGCTGGTGGTTGAAGACGGCCCGACGCTTACTCACGGCGGAATGGCGTACGGCGCGGGTTATGTGGCGGCCAGGCAGTACGGCGCCGGTGAAATAGTTGACCCGAGGCCATTCGGCATAGGCACCATTAAAAAGGTTTTTGAAAACTTTCCGCACCTTAAAGAGATCCTGCCCGCCATGGGTTACGGGAAGGAGCAGATGGAAGAGCTTAAAAAAAGCATTGACGCCATACCTGCGGACCTGGTTATTGTGGGTACGCCCATAGACCTGGCCACGCACCTGCATTTTAACAAACCTTCTCTGCGGGTCACCTATTCTCTTAAGGAAAGAACCGTGCCGGGCCTGAAAGAAGCGTTAAAGGCGATGTTTAAAAAAGCGTAAGAGAGCTTGTAGGCGGGTAGGCTAGTATGCTGGTATGCTTTTCAAAGCCTACTAGCTTACAAGCCTACTAGCAGGTATTATTGAGGTAAAAGATGACTGTTGAAAATAACGTGGTTCTTAAACTGGCTAAGGTGCAGGACGCGCATTTAAAAGATAAAACCGTGGTGGCGCGGGTGGATTATAATGTGCCGATGAAAGACGGCGTTGTCACGGACGATACCCGTATTCGCGCTACGCTTAAAACTCTTAAGCTGCTGCTTGACGCAGGCTGTAAGGTTGTTTTAATGGCGCATCTCGGCCGCCCCAAAGGCAAGCCTGATCCTAAGTACAGCCTGGCGCCCATAGCTCCGCGCCTTGCCAAGCTCGCGGGTGTTAAGGTCCATTTTGCCGCTGATTGCGTAGGGCCCGAAGCGGATAAGGTGATCGCCGCCGCTAAAAACGGAGAGATAGTTCTGCTTGAAAACCTGCGTTATCATCCCGAGGAAGAAAAAAACGACGCGGCTTTCGCTAAACAGCTCGCCGGACACGGGGAATTTTTCGTTCAGGAAGCTTTCGGCGCGCTTCACAGGGCTCACGCTTCAACCGCGGCTATCGCTAAATTCCTGCCGGGCGCGATAGGCTTTCTGGTGCAGAAAGAGCTGGAATATCTTGATAAGGCCATGGTAAACCCTGTGCGGCCTTTCCTGGCGATAATAGGCGGGGCTAAGGTGTCGGATAAAATAAATGTGCTTTACAGTCTTCTGGATAAAGTTGACACTCTGATCATCGGGGGGGGGATGGCTTACACATTCCTAGCGGCCCAAAACACAAATATAGGCAAATCGCTTTTGGAAGCCGAGAAGGTGGACGAGGCAAAGGCTATAATTCTTAAAGCTTTTAAAAACAACGTTGAAATGCTTCTGCCGGCCGATCACCGCGTCGCGCGCGAAATCAAGCCGGATGCCGCGGTGGAAATAACCCAGGCTATGGCGGTGCCGGACGGCTGGATAGGCGTGGATATAGGACCAAGGACTGAACTGCTGTTTACCGATAAAATTAAGGGAGCTAAAACCATTTTCTGGAACGGTCCGGTCGGTGTTTTTGAAATTCCGGCTTTCGCTTCCGGAAGTATTGCCGTGGCCAAGGTTATGGCTGAAGCCACTAAAAACGGCGCCGCCACGATACTGGGCGGCGGTGATACGCTTTCGGTGCTGAAAACGGCAAAAGTGGATGCTTCCCAGATGTCGCATTGTTCCACCGGCGGCGGAGCGAGCCTTGAGTTCGTGGAAGGCAAGCCGCTGCCCGGGTTGGTTGCGTTGTCGCAGAAATAGCCGCGAAGCGGCTATTTCGCCGGTAGGCTAGTAGGCGGGTAGGCTTTTGTGGCCTCTTATGCATACCAGCATACTAGCCTACTCGCAGTTTGGTTTCTGGAGGAAAAATGTATACCTTTCTGATAGTGGTTCATGTTCTGGCCGCTTTTTCGCTGATACTTGCCATAATTGTGTTTCAGACCAGCAAGGGATCCGCGCTTGCGATGTTCGGCGGCGGGGGGGACTCTCTTTTTAACTCCGCCACAGGGACTTCGTTTATTAAGAAGTTCACTATTACAATGGCGGGGATATTCGCGGCCACTTCGCTTTTGCTTACGGTGTTCGCCTCTTCAAACCGTATGCGCTCGGTGGTGCAGGAATATCCGCTGCAGACCCAGGCTCCATCCGCCCCTGCGGCGCAGCCCTCTTCACCGGCTCCCGCCGCGCCGGTGAAAAAGTGATCAGTGGGTAGTGGACAGTGGTCAGTATAATGATAGTCTGATACAGATATCTAATACTGTTTAACATTAAATTAAAAAAGCCCTATGGAATGATCCATCGGGCTTTTTATTTAATCATCTGACCACTGTTCACCGATCACTGTCCACTATTCACTACCCACTGACCACTTACTTCATCACTTTGTTCTCAAAGGTGTGCAGTATGTTCAGCAGGTCGTTAGGGGTTTTAGCCGAGAACAGGCGCTTCCGGAGTGTTACGTTTGAGATAAGGTTTGAGAGCCGGGAAAGAATATTCAATTGCAGCGTGGGCTCGTTAAAGGGCGTTAGTATGAGAAAAAATATTTTTACAGGCTGGTTGTCCGGCGCGGGAAAATGGATGCCGTCCAGGCTTTTGCCCACGGCCACCAGCGGCTTTGGCAGTGAGGCCAGACGGGCATGGGGGAACGCGGTCTGGTGGCCAAGCGCCGTGGAGAAATTGGTTTCACGTTTTACTATAGCCTTAAGGGCTTCCTTTTGATCAAAGGAGGGGGACGCTGCGTGCAGTTTCGCCAAAACTTCCTCTATGGCCTCAAAGCGCCCGGCCGCCCGCAGGTCCAGCGCGCAGGCGTCAGGAACAAGCAAGCCGCTTAAAAGCAGTTCGGGCGGCTGCTCAAATTCATCGCGTATTTCCCCGGTAAGTTCTTCCACTATGTCTTCCATGGTAAGCAGCCCGCTGGTTTCGCCTTTGGCGTTTTTTACAAGCGCTATCTGCACGCGCCGCTCCTGAAAATCCCTAAGGGCTCTTTCGGCTGAAATATCTTCGGATACTTCCGTCAGATTGCGTTTTATGCGGGGCAAATCAGGCTTCAAGTCACCCTCCCGCGTGCCTGTCCCGGGCGGGGATGCGGGGGGGAGGGGACAGCCGCCTTCAAGGAGGCATAAGGCCAGGTCTTTAAAATGCACATAGCCGTTTATGTCGTCCGCCGAGGACGCGGCCAGAGGATAACGGGAAAATTGCTTGGCTTTTATTTTTTTCAGGTTTTCTTCCCATGGGGCTGACAGGTTTATAAATGCAATGGCGCTTTTAGGCGTCATCACTTCTTTAACCCTGGTTTTACCGAAGTCAAAGAGATGCTCAAACATCATAAGGCGGCCCAGTGAAATTCTGCCGTGTTCCTGCGACTGGCCCAGTATCATGCGCAGTTCTTCGTCGGAATGTACTGTGTCATCCTGGCTGGACTTTATGCGCAGAGCGCGCAGCACCAGGTTGGCGCTTTCATTAAGCAGCCACATCGGCACGAAGAAGACCGTGTGGAAGAACTTGAAAGGGGCGGCTATCAAAAGGGCGGACTTTTCCGGCATGCGGATGGCCATATTCTTGGGCACCAACTCGCCAAGGACCACGTGAAAAGCGGTTATTATGGAAAAGGCGGCGGCGATAGAGACGGTGTGTGAGGCCGCCGCGGTGAGCTTGACGCCGAAAAATCCGAAGAAGGGGGTAATTAGTTGCGCGATGGCCGGTTCTCCCACCCAACCCAAGCCTATGCTGGCTATGGTGATGCCCAACTGCGCTGTGGAGAGGTAGGCCTCAAGGTCTTTTACGGCTTCTTTGGCTATTTTGGCGCGCGTGACGCCCTTGGCGGCCAGTTCTTCAAGGCGGGTAAAACGGACTTTTACTATGGCAAATTCACCCAACACGAAGAAAGCGTTGAGGAGGAGGAAAAATACCGCCGAAGCAAGCGCTAATGCGTCCATAAGCCTATTCTACAATTTCTGAAATTAATTTGCTAAAATAGACAAGTCGCCTGAAAGTTTTTAATACGCGCGGGTGGTGGAACTGGTAGACACGCACGTTTGAGGGGCGTGTGCCTAACGGCTTGGGGGTTCAAGTCCCCCCCCGCGCAATAATTTCCAATTGATAGCAACAGAAAGCTAAGGAAAGCAACAGAAGGCAACAGAAGGTAAAAAAGCAAAAGAAGCCGCGATTAACGCGGATATTTCTTAGAAGACTTCTTACTTTCTGTAGCTTTCTGTTGCTTTCTGTAGCATTCAATTGCTGATTGTTTATTCCCCATGCTTTCCGATTATTTCAAACCTGAAATTTTAAAAAAAATAGCCGCCGGAGCGGGTACGCCTGTTTATGTTTATTCCAAAGCGGTATTTCTAAGGCAGATCTCCACGTATAAAAAAGCTTTTCGCGGCCTTAACGCGCTGTTTTGCTACTCGCTGAAGGCCAATTCAAACAGGGCGCTTTGCGCGCTGGCGGCGGGGCAGGGCTTGGGCGCGGACGTTGTAAGCGGGGGGGAACTGTACCGCGCTCTGCGCGCTGGTTTTAAGCCGGGTAAAATAATTTTTTCAGGAGTAGGAAAAACCGCGGAGGAACTGGCTTACGCGCTTAAGTCGGATATACTTTTTATTAATGCCGAATCTTTTGAGGAAGTGCTGGAGCTTGAAAAAACAGCGGCTAAACTTAAAAAGACGGCGTCATTTTCGCTGCGCGTAAATCCGGATGTCGCGGCGCGCACCCATAAATTTATTACTACCGGCAGGCTTGGCGGCAAGTTCGGAGTGTCGTTTGAGGAAGCGGAGAAAATTTATTTTTACGCCGCGGGTTCAAAACATTTAAAGGCCGTAGGAGCGCAGTTTCATATAGGGTCGCAGATATACAGCGCCAGGCCCTACCGGCTTGCCGCCGCCCGCCTTGCCGGTTTTATTTTAAAGATGGCTTCGCGGGGCGTAAACCTTGAATACGCGGACGCCGGCGGCGGTTGGGGGGTTAAGGAAGGTTTTGAAATGCCTTTCCCCGGGCCGCTTGCGCGCGCGCTGGCGGCGGCGTTTAAAGGAACCGGCCTTAAACTGGTAATTGAGCCGGGCCGCTCAATAGCCGCGCCGACGGGCATTTTGCTTACGCGAGTGCTTTACCGCAAACGGGGCGGCGATAAAAATTTTATTATTGTAGACGGCGCGATGAACGACCTGATAAGGCCCGCGCTTTACGGCGCCAGGCACCCGGTAGCGCTGCTTGGCGCGGCGCGCGGACCGATTAAGAAATACGACATTGTGGGGCCGGTCTGTGAAAGCGGGGATTTTCTGGCTCTGGGAGCAGCCTTAAAGGAACCTGCGCGCGGGGACCTTGCGGTAATTTATTCCGCGGGCGCCTACGGTTTTTCAATGAGTTCAAACTATAATTCCCGTCTTCGAGCCCCCGAAGCGCTTATAACGGGGCGCGGCGCCTGGCGTTTGGTGCGAAAACGGGAAACACTTACCGACCTTACAGCCAAAGAAGTATAACTCGTTGCTATTCAAGTAGACAGAAGTCAGAATTCAGTAGTCAGAAGGAAGATGCCTGTTTGAAACCTATTCGCTGGCCATTCTGAATTCTGACTCCTGAATTCTGGCTACCTGAGTAGTTACTATAATTTACAGGTTCCGGCCTTTCTTTATATAGAGGACGGCTGAGGCCATTACGGTGCGAAAGTCCATAAGGGCGGTTTTAAGGCCCTGGGTTCCGTCCAAAAAGCCCATTTTCAACAGGTAGTTTACAAAGAAACAGTTGAACGGCCGCAGCAGTATTAAAAGGCGGCTTTTTCCTTTAAGGGCGTAAGATTTTGCGAGCGCTTCTCCGTAAAAGGCTCTTTTACGGAGAACATCTTCCATAACGGCGCAGGGGTAATGGTTCAAAGGCCTGCTTAAGCGGCTTGTCTCTCCGTCAACTTCAAGGCGTTCGTGCACCGGCAGCGGCAGGAACCGCGCTTTGCCCCGCCTGAATAAACGCAGCTGCGTGTCGGGGTATTTGCCGCCATGCTTCAGCCAGCGGCCGAAATAAAAATTCCTGCGCGGCATTTTAAAAGCCGCCGCTCCGTACGGAGAAGAAGTAACTTCTTTTATCTCCTCCCTGAGTTCCGGGGGTATTTCCTCATCAGCGTCAAGTATGAAGATCCAGTCCGAGGCCGCCTGGTCTATGGCGAATTGTTTGTTGATATACACAGCCGTGCTGTTAGGCCTTGAGAAAAAACGGACTTTAAAATTTTCAGCCGCGGCCGCCGTGCCGTCGGTTGAGCCGCAGTCCACTAAAATTATTTCATCCGCCCAAACGGCGCTCTCAAGCGCCCGCGGCAGGTTCTTTTCCTCATTGTGGGCTATTATGGCTATAGAGATGGACATAAGAGAGTTTGAGAGTTCAGAGTTATGAGTTTAAGAGTTTAGAATATTTCAACTCCCTAACTCCAGACTCCTAACTCAAAACTTGTTCAAAAATACGGCAGGTTCGCCGCGCGAAAATTTCAGGGCTGAAAACACTCACGGCGCGCTCGCGGTTGGCGGTGCCAAGTTTGTTCAGACGCTCAGGCGCGGACAGGAGTGTTTGAAGCCTTAGCGCCAGGGCCGCCGCGTCCCCCGGCGGCACCAGGTTTTCGGGCGTTATAAATTCAGGCAAACTGCCCACGCGTGAAGCGACTACCGGCTTGGCCGCGGACAGCCATTCAAGGGCCGCGCGGGAGACCGCCTCGCTGCCTAATGAAGGGATGGCGCCTATATCGCAGGAATTTATAAACTCAAAACTGTCCGGCACCCGGCCGTGAAACACCGCGGCGGTTCCAAGGCCCAGTTCGGCCGCCAGCTTTTTAAGGTCGGTGTATTTTACGCCCGCCTCATAGCCGGCTATGTGAAATTTCGCCTTTATTCCTATTTTAATAAGTTCCGCGGCCGCTTTTAAAAAACATTCATGGCCCTTTACCGTGTCAAGGCGGCCCAAAACGCCTATTTTATACGGCGGCTCCGAATCTTGGAGCGTTACCGCCGGAAGAGTTATTCCCTGACGGGCGAGTGCAAGCTTTTTTGGGGGAACGCCAAGTTTTAAATAACCGTTCTTGATAAAATCTGAAGCCGCTATTATTTTTGAAACTTTCCTGAGAGTGAAGCTTTTTGAAGGCGGCCGGGCGTCGGCCTTGGTGCGGATAACGGCAATTTTTTTAGCGGAGAAACACGCTAGCGTAAAAGCCAGGGTCTGCGTTCTGCCGGTATGGGCGTTTACTATGTCTATGCCTTCGGCGGCCAGTATTTTTTTCAGTCTTAAAAACGGAAGACGTAAAAACAGCTCTTTCCTGCCGGGAAGGGAAAAACAGACAAAACCTTCTCTCCCGGCAAATTCCCGGGCGGCGCTCCCCTCCGGGCAGGCGAAATAAACCGCGTGTCCGGCGGCTTTAAGCGCGCGCGCCTGGTCAAAAGCGTAGGACGCAAGGCCGCTGTTCCAGGGAATGTCAATCAGGTTTAAAATTCTCAACTGCTTCTTCATATATTCGCAAGGTGCTTTCCGCCATTTTTACCGAAGAAAAATCCGCAAGCCGCCTCCGCCCCCCGGCGGCCAGATTTTTTGCCAGTTCCGGGTCGGCCATAATACGAAGCTGAGCTCCGGCAAGCGCTTCAGAGTTTTCGCGCGGGACCAGCAGTCCGGTTTGTTCATTTTTGATAACATCGGTTATTCCGCCCGCGTTAGTGGCAACTATGGGTACGCCGGCGTTCATGGCTTCCAAAAGCACGCTGCCCATGCCTTCTTCGCGGGAGGGCAGCACAAAAAGATCAAGGGCTGAAAGTATTTCATACGGCGCGGGATAATAACCGATAAAATGGAGGTTATTGCCCAGCCCCAGGTTTTTTGCCAGCTCTTGCGCCCGGCCGCGAAGCTTGCCTTCCCCGGCCAGTAAAAAATGCGTGCCTGGTTTCGCGGAGAGCACCGTTTTGGCCGAGCGGATAAAATTGAGCGGATCTTTGCACAGCTCCAGCGCTATCAGCGAGCCAGTCCAGAAGGCGTCATTTTTTATTCCGAAAATGGCCGAGATCTTTTCGCGTGAATTCTTTTTATAGGCTTCAAAACCGGTTTTTAGCCAGGGAGAGGCGTTCAGGTCTATTGAGCTGTTTATAAGAGCTATTTTCCCGGGTGGAACGCCGGCTTTTATCAGGGTTTCCTTTACCGGCTGTGAAATAGCTATAACCTTATCCGCGCCGGCATATTTAAGCCTGGTTGAAATGCCGCCGCCGGGCGCGAAATCCGCCCTGCGATGGGCTATGCGGACGCAATTAAGGCCAAGCCCGGCCAGCCACGAGTGAGCCGCCGTGTGCGAGGTGTGGGAATGCAAAACCACGGGCAGGTCCGGGTTTGTGATTTCGCTTTTTATTCTTTTTCTAAGGATAACGGCGGAAACCGGGTCCCATTCAAAAAGCCAGGGCGGGAAAAATGTTTCAAATCCCAGACCGTCGGCTTCCCGTCTTAAAGGGCTGTTCTTACGGCAGACTATTATATTTTTGTGGCCGAGAACGGCAAGTTCTTTTGCCAGATAGAGCAGCTGGCGCTGGCCGCCGCGCAGTTCTTTGCCGTCGTCAAGATGAAAAATAGTGAACGGCCCTTTTACCATGTGGATATTCTAGTAATTATTCAGGTTGTCTGGTTCACGGTCCAGCGGTTCAAGGTTATTTTTTCCCACGATCTTCTTGTATTCCCCGATTCCCAACCGTTGAACCGATAAACCACTGAACCGTGAACCAGGGTAATTACATATTTTAACGATTATGGTGCTTTGCGGAATTTTTTCTTAATACGGCCATCCAGGCCGTAGATTTTTTCATAAATTTCCGAGACCACCGGCAGGCGATGCAGTATAAGCCTGCTTTTAAGCCAGGTTATTGCGCCTTTAGACACCCGTAGTCTCTTTATGTAGAGAGGATCGCAGCCCGGTTTATTGACTCCGGTTACAGTGGTGAAAGCCATCTTGTAGCCGTTTTTTTTCACCAGGCTTTCCCAGCTTTTTTCATGCTGGCCCCAGGGCCAGGCGATGGAAAACGGTTTTACGCCGGTGTGCTCCGCTATAAGCCGGCTTGAGGTATCTAGTTCCTGTTCAAGGTCGCCGTAAACTGAGCGTTTTACGAAGTTCCTGTGCGTATGGGTGTGCGAGCCGGCTTCAAAGACTCCGGAATCGGTCATAGCCTTAAGTTCTTCCCAGCTCAAAAATCCCTCCGGGAGTCTTTCGGTTTGTATGGTTCGCGGCGAAAGCGCGCCGTCAGTCAGGGTGGGATTCGGCCCTTCGCGGGTTTCGCGCAGTCTGGATGTTGTTGGGAACACAATGGCCCGTAAACCGTGTTTTTTAAGGATTGGCCAGGCGCAGATCCAATTGTCGGCGTAGCCGTCGTCGAAAGTCAGAACTATCAGTTTGTCATTTGTTTTTTTTGCGCCGGTCACAATATCGTAAAACTCCCGGAGGTCCGGGGTTCTGTAACCTGTATCCTTGAGATATTTCAGGTGGTCTTCAAACTGGCCGGGTGTTACTTCCCTGTCGTCGGCTATGTGGTGGTACATCAGCACAGGTATACGGCTCATATCCGAGTTTCTCCGTGAGTTTTAATGCTGGTGTTCCGCGTCCGCCTTAGGCGGACGCGGGGTTTTTATTAAAGCTTTTCAGTCTTGGTTCCTTAGCGTCGGTATGTTGCTCTTGAAAAGGCACTTTTGATAGTAAATTGGGTGGACGTGACAGGGATCGAACCTGCGACCTCCTCCATGCCATGGAGGCGCTCTCCCAACTGAGCTACACGCCCAAAACTTTTTTCACCACGGTATACACTCTGCTCTGACTGCGACCTTCCGCCTAAGGCGGACGCTCTCCCAACTGAGCTACACGCCCAAAACTTTTTTCACCACGGTATACACTCTGCTCTGACTGCGACCTTCCGCCTAAGGCGGACGCTCTCCCAACTGAGCTACACGCCCGTAAAACAGTATTCAGTGGCCAGTGGACAGTGGCCAGTTTTTCCGCGCACTAACCACCTCCCACTACAACTATCCAATTTTAGCAAAGTTTGACGAAAAAAATCAAAGTTTTTTAATCCTCCGCATAACCTAATCAAAACGGCTGGTATTCTGTAAACTTGCCCTCATATTTTTGTAAAATTAACCTATCTTAAGCGACGGAGCGTGAAATGGAAATAAAGTCTTTTAATGTTATACCTAACCTTCCTGAAAATTTAAAAGCTCTTGAAGAGTTGTCCACCAATATGTGGTTCACCTGGAACTGGGACGCCATAATGATGTTCGTTGATATCAGCGACGAACTTTGGCACCGTTCGCATCGTAATCCCAAATGGATACTCGGTACCGTTTCCCCCGAGCGGCTTGAGGCCTTAAGCGGGGACAGCTCTTTCCTTGAGCGTCTGAACGGGATAAAAAAACGATTTGACGCTTACATCGGATATCAGGACACCTGGTTCAACGCCCACTCGGACGCCCGGGACAAAGATATGCTGGCGGCTTATTTTTCCATGGAATACGGCATAGGTGAAGGTTTGCCTATCTACTCCGGCGGTCTGGGTATGCTTTCTGGCGATCATCTTAAATCCGCCTCCGACCTGGGGCTGCCTGTGGCGGGAGTGGGTTTGCTTTACAGGAAGGGCTATGTCCAGCAGATGCTGAACCGCGATTGCTGGCAGGTGGAACGCTATCCTGAAAATGACTGGTATAACATGCCGGTGCAGGTGGTGAAAAACTCCGCCGGCCATCCGCTGCAGGTGGAAGTTATACTGGCCGGAGAAACCGTAAAAATAGGGGTTTGGAAAGTGCCGGTGGGCAGAAATTCTCTTTACCTGCTTGACACCAATCTGCCTGAAAATTCCCCCAAGGCGCGCGCTATTACCGAGCAGCTTTACGGCGGAGACAGGGAAAACCGCATCAGCCAGGAGATAGTGCTGGGCGTAGGCGGCGTGCGGGCGCTTGAGGCTATGGGCCTTAATCCCACCGTCTATCATGTCAACGAGGGGCATTCCGCTTTTCTGCTTTTTGAAAGGATCCGCCAGCTGATGGTTGCGCGGAAATTGTCCTTTAAGGAAGCGCGGGAGGCCGTTTGGGCGTCTTCGGCTTTCACAACTCACACGCCCGTTATAGCCGGTAACGAGTATTTTGATTTTGATCTGGTGCGTAAGTATATGGAGAGCTACTCAAAGGAACTTGGCATAAGCTTTGCCGAGTTCCTGGAAATAGGCAAAGAAGAACGTTCTTCCATGGGATTTTGCATGACCGTGGTGGCGCTCCGGCTGTGCGCCTGGCTTAACGCGGTCAGCATGCTGCACCGCGACACCTCGCGTGATATGTGGCACAAGATCTGGCCGGGCCTGCCCCGGCATGAAATTCCCATAGAGGGCGTAACCAACGGCGTGCATACCACCTCGTGGATAAGCAACGAACATTATAAACTTTATAAAAAATATCTTCTTTGCGGGTCGGCGGAGGCTGACGGCATGCCCGATAACTGCGACTGGACGAAAACCGGCGATATTGACGACCGGGAACTCTGGGAAACCCACATGGTGAGAAAGCAGAAGCTGGCTAAACTGGTGCGCGAAAGACTGAAGCGGCAGTATCAGCGCCAGGGCGCAGACCGCACCGTGCTTGAGTCGGCTGAAAAAGTGATCAACTGCGATTATCTCACTATCGGTTTTGCCAGGCGGTTTGCCACCTATAAGCGTGCCACGCTCTTTATGCGCGATATGGAACGGCTGCTTGAGCTGGTAACCGATTCGGCCATGCCGGTGCAGTTCCTTTTCGCGGGAAAGGCGCATCCGGCCGATACTATGGGCAAGGAATACATAAAAGAAGTGGCCCGTCTCAGCCAGGACCCTCGTTTTAAAAACAGGATAATATTCGTGGAGGACTACAACATGAATGTGGCCCGCTACATGGTGCAGGGGGTGGATGTCTGGCTTAACAACCCCATACGTCCGCTTGAGGCATCGGGTACAAGCGGCATGAAGGCCGCCATAAACGGGGCGCTTAACCTTTCGGTGCTGGACGGCTGGTGGGGGGAAGGGTATTCTCCCGAAGTCGGCTGGGCCATCGGGAGTTCCTACGCCTATAACAGCGATTCGGAGCGCGATTATGTGGAGTCTGAAGCTATCTACAATCTACTGCGAAAGGTGGTGGCGCCGCTTTACTACGACCGCGGTCCAGACGGCCTCCCGCATAACTGGATAAAGATGATGAAAGCCTCCGTGCAGAAGCTGGTGCCGTATTTTAATACCAACCGCATGCTCAGGGAATATTATGAAAAGTTTTATTCACCCGCGCACCGCGCCATGAAAAAATTTGATGATAATTCAAGGCTTGTTGAAATAGCGCGCTGGCGCAAGAAAATTGAGGATAACTGGCCCCGCGTGCAGGTGACGCTTGATAGGTTTAAACCGGAGATGGAAATACGTTCAGGCGCCAGGCTGCCTATGCGCGCGACAGTGTGGCTTGGCGACTTATCGCCTGAAGACGTTGAGGTGCAGCTATATGTGGGAGTGGCTGACGGGGAAAGCGGTTTTAAGGAAGGTTCGGCGGTCGTTATGACGCGTGATTCCAAAATGGGGGACTCCCATCTTTTTCTCGCGGAGTTAACCGCCCGCAAAAGCGGCCGCCACGATTTTGCGGTACGCGTAATCCCAAGGCACCCGGACGCGGTGAATGTTCTTATGCCGCTTTTCGTGAAGTGGAACGGAGAATAAAAAATAGTGGTTAGTGGGTAGTGATTAGTGGTCAGAGAAGAGAGTGGCTGGTGGAGAGTTCTTTGTTTTTGGCTGTTTACTAACCATTCGCTACTAGTCACGCGCCGTTATTTGCTATTAGTTATTCGCATAAATAATATATAATATTTTTAAGGTCCGGAAACGGGCCGGAAAGCAGTAATGGTAATTAAAGAGAGGAAATTAACAAATGGCAAAAGGTAAAGTAAAGTGGTTTAACGATAAAAAAGGGTTTGGTTTTATCATACCCGATGATGGTTCAAAGGATCTCTTTGTTCATCACTCATCAGTTCTTGGCGACGGTTTCAAAACCCTGGCTGAGGGGCAGGAAGTTGAGTTTGAGACCGAGAACACGGATAAGGGCCCTAAAGCCGTTAATGTGAAAAAGGCTCAGGCTCCCAAAGCTTAAGGCTTATAAATTCAAAGCCGTCCGCCTAATGCGGACGGCTTTTTTTTGCGTCTGTAAAAGAAGACAAACAGCCGGCTTGAAGGCCGACTGTGCCATAAGTTTTAGATACGGCTTATGGCTTACGGCAATAGTCGTATCTACAATATAGCGGGCGTTGCGCCCTTATGGCTTATGGCAGCTTTTCTGCTTATGGCTGGTCAATAATATGTTATCTCGCGCTGAGTTATTTCCGGCGCGCCTTGCGTATCCGGCAAAGATTTTCCATTAAAAAAAACAAACTTTGTTTTACGCTCCTCCGTCCAGTTACCCTTCAGATCCAGTTTGTGGGAATAATGGTACTCATAGGCGGGTGTTTCAAAGTCCCCCTGATAAACCAGCTCTTTTTCGCGGAGACCGGAACTGGAAAAGTGTATTTCATTCTTTGAAACCAGCTGAGCGCCGGCATCGTAGACGTAAACGATGACTTGCCTGAGGGTGGAGTCTTCGCGGTACTGTGAAACGGTTTTTTTCAGCAGTTCATCGGTCTGGCCGTAAATGGCGCTGGTTTTAGCGGAGGTTATCCGGTTAAAAGTAAAGGTTTCCCTGGAAAGCTGGTTTCCGGAGAAGTCCAGCTCCGCCATTTCCGTCAGGTTATTCTTCGCGTCGTACTTGTAAACTTTTCTTGTTTCAAGCCCGCCTTCGGGATCGAAAAAATATTCCTCGTTCACAAATCCCGTGCCGTTGTAAACCCTGAAAATCCGCTTAAAGGGGGCGGTCAGGCCTTGTGCCGTGCCGTCAGTCGTCGCGTCCTCCTTCGCTCCGGCACTTTTGCCGGGAGCTCCGAAGGGATCTGGTCCTGCGAAGCTATTGTTCCCGCCAAACAACCCGGCGGGTCCGCCTTCGGCGGAAAGCCCAGCAGACTCATCATAAACCAGAACCGCGTCAAAATCCGCTTTTTTGTATTTTCGGCAGAAATCATCAAGGGAAGAACGTGCCTCGTCGCTGAAGCTGGTTGTAAGTTTCTCCCCGGAACGCCGGGTTTCGCACAAAAGTCCGGCCGCCGGCCGGTTTTTATAAATCAGTTTGCGCTTAAGCTGCAGGCTTTTTCGGCTATACTGGGCTTCTCCCGTTTTCATCCCGTAGGGATCGCAGGTTTCAACAAGTTCCGCTTTAGAAACACCGGAAAGCCAGATCTTGCCGCGGCGCAGGGGCTGCATGCGCTTGGTTTTAAGCGCGCTGTAGCGAGGTTTCAGATCTTCGCACTTTAAAGTCATCTCCGCCCCCGCGGCCAGGCCGGTTTGAAATGTCAGTATTAAAAGTATGGTTGTTCTCATTTTTTTTGGTGCCCCAGATTACAGTGATTAAAGAGAGATTGCAGCGATTTGCGTCGGAGTCTTATCACTGTAATCACGGGGCTGCCCTTTTTCAGCAGCCCCCAAATATATTATACTTTTACGGCGGCGGAAAATTAAAGTGTTCATAGGGAAGGAGAAATTTATGGCGGAGAATAAACAGGAGCAGGCAAAACCCATGCAACTGCAGGTGGAGATGGACGATGCGACGGCGCAGGGCATTTACGCCAATCTTGCCGGGGTTACCCACAGCGAGACTGAATTTATATTTGACTTCCTTTTTCTTCAGCCCAATCAGCCGAAGGCTAAATTGCGCGCGCGTATAATTTCAAGTCCCGTGCATACCAGGCGCCTGATGGCGGCGCTTATAGAGAACATTAAGCGCTATGAAGAACGTTTTGGCGTCATACCGGAACGAGCGGTAAATGTGACACAGGGGCACAGCTGAGCAGAAAGTGGCCAGTGGTTAGTGGCGAGTGGGCAGAAGGGAAAAAGAAAAGAGGACATCTGTCCTCTTTTCTTTTTCTATTTTCGGTCACTATTGTGCTGCCCACTAGCCACTGATCACTCGTCACTAGCCACTATCCACTGTTACTGACTTCCCTGCAATAGAAAAAATTTTCCTTCCTCCGCAAGATGGCAGTTGAGAGCGAAACCTTTTTCCTGCGCTCTCGCTTTAGCGGCGGCAAGCATGGCGTCCAGTTCCTGGTCGCTGTATTCGGGGCTGGCGTGAAAGAGTATCAGGTCCTTCGCATTAGCTTTTTCGCCCGCGAAATCAACCGTCAGGGTTAAGCCCGAATGCCCCTCCTGTTTTTTTAGCTCATAGTCCTTGTCATTATAGGCGGCGTCGTGAATGAGGAAATCGGCGCCGTAGACAAAATGGGACAGTTTTTCATCGTAGTCCTGGAAGGCGGTGGCGTCGCCCAGGATCTCACTGTCGGGGGAGTAAACTATTTTTTTGCCGAACATCTCAAGTTTGTAAACAAGTGAACTGGTGGGGTGGTTGGCGTACATTGAAGAAAGTTTTACGCCGGGCAGCAGTTCGTAGTTGTCTTCCAGAATTTCGTAAATGCTTATTTTTGCCTTCGGGGGGCGCTTGGTAAGAGAAAAGGAACTGTAAAAAGCGTCCTGCGCCACGGCCTTAAGAGTTTTTTCCGGGTCATTTGAGCCTATAAGGTTTATTGAAAAAGCGGGGTCGTTCATAGGCAGAAAATTGCCCAGCCCTAGTATGTGATCAAGGTGAAAATGGGTGAGACAGATCCAAATGTCCTTGTAGTGGCGTTTGCGCGCCGCTATTTCCCTGCCAAGCTGCACGATGCCGGTGCCGGCGTCAAAAATAAAAAGATGGTCCTGGCTTTCCACGGACACGCAGGAAGTCTGCCTGCCGTAGCGGGATACGGTGTTCGGAATTTCGCCGGATAGCCCGCGCGCCCCCCACACTGTAAGGCGCAGTTGAGCGGCTGAAAGGTCGCTTGTCTGCGCCTGAGAGGGGGGGGAAGGCGCTATTTCCTCTTTTTTGTCCGCTACGCCGCCCTGCGCCTGCAGTGAAACGCCGTCCAGGATGCTTTTTACGGTCTTTGAAAAAGTTTCAACATTATACGGTTTCTGGATAAAAAAATCGGCGCCAAATTGGAAAGAGCGTTGCTTTTCAACGTCGTACGATTTGCCGGAAACTACAATAATTTTTATGTGTTTTAATTCCGGATTGGATTTTACCGCTTTGCAGATATCAAGCCCCGTGATGCCGGGCATCATGATATCGGTTATTATAAGGCGGGGGTGAATTCGTTTTATGGCCGCCAGGGCTTCCATGGAATCCTGGAGGAGCGTTACTTGATAGCCATCCTCCGTAAGCAAATCGCGCGAAAGCTCTCCCACCATGGGGTCATCGTCAATTATCAGTATTTCAGGGTTTTCCATGGAAATTCTCTTCGCAACTATCCCGGTTCACGGTTCAGCGGTTTTACGCCAAACAACCTGGCGCATCCGCCTCCGGCGGAAATAGTTCAACGGTTGTCCGTCTGATAAGCAAAGCCTTAGAAAACATAAAGATTGCTGAAAAGATAACCGTGAACCTGCCAACCCGTGACTATTTTTATTCTATAATACATTATAGCTATTTTGAAATTAATTAATTGTTTCACCGATATTAAATCGTGAGGTTGAATTGTGATGAGAATAATCGCCGGCACCAGGAGGGGCAGGAGCGTTTTTTCCGTGCCGAAACATAAATTCATTAAACCGGTTTCCGCCAGGATCCGGCAGTCGCTTTTTGACATATTGCGGCCCTACATAACGGGAGCAGTCTTTCTTGATCTTTATGCCGGAGTGGGGACAGTGGGGCTTGAGGCGTTATCGCGCGGGGCGGCGAAGGCCGTTTTTGTGGAGAAAGACGGTTTTTGCGTGAAAGTTATAGAGAAAAATATCGTAAACCTTCAATTTACGGAGACCGCGAAAGTTTTAAAAGCGGATGTTCTGAGCGGGCTTAAGTGGCTTGAACATTACAGCGGTTACGCGGGCTATGACATAATTTTTATGGGTCCTCCGTACAGGACCAGCGAGAATCTGCCGCTTTTTTACAGCGCCCGGACCCTTGAGCTTCTGGCCGAAGGCGGGATACTCGCGCCTTCGGGCATGGCTGTAGTGCAGCATCACAAAAAAGAAGCGGCGCCCGCTCCGGCGGGGTTTGAGCTGGTGCGTCAGGAAAAATACGGCGATACGCTGGTGGATTTTTTCCGCCATATAAAATAATTTATGAGTGATTGTGTGGAGAGTCGGAGAGTCTGGGAGTCTGAGACCCTGAGACCCTGAGACTCTGTGACTCTAAGACTCTCGACTCCCAGACTTAGTATCCCTATCCCCCTATGGCATTTGATCCGCTTGAACTTAATTACAGCAAGGTAAAGGCATACCTGGATTGCCCCAGCCTTTATAAGTATATTTACGTGGACCGGCGGTTTGCCCCGCTTAATCCCTATGCTTCGCTTGGTCTTTCCGTGCATGGAGCGCTGGCCCGCTATCACGCTTCAGGCGGCGACCTGAGCGACCTGCTGGCGTATTATGAGGACTCCTGGAATAACCGGGGCTATGCCACAGTCCAGCAAAGCATGGAGTTTTATAACACCGGGGCGAAAGTGCTTGAAAATTACTGGCTGGCCGTCCAGGCCGAGAAAAGCCGCGTTGTTTTCTCGGAAAAAGTTTTTCAGTTCGCGTTTGAAAAATGGCGGGTGCGCGGCACCATAGACAGGGTTGACCGTCTGGACGGGGACTGTTTTGAGTTGATAGACTATAAAATGGGGTTTGAGAAAAAAACACCGGCTGACGCGGCGCAAAGCCTTCAGCTTGCTATTTACGCCCTCGGGCTTAAACGTGCGCTAAATATTACGGTTAAAAAAGTGTCCTTTTTTGTTTTAAACGGCCCATATAAGGTGTCGGCCGATTATGACGGCCTTGGCGACGAAAAAACTTTGGCCCTTTTGCGCGAGATCGGGGAGAAAATACTTATTATGGACCTCTCACGCGTGGGGAATTGTTCGCGCTGCCCGATAAAGAATCTGTGTCCGCAAGCCGTCTTATAGGCAGCCCCTGGCCGCTTTGTTGCGCATAGCGCTCGTTGCGGCACGGCCATAGGTCAGATACGGCACGGCCATAGGCCAGACAACCGCTTCTGAAGGGTGAAGGCCATTGTCGTATATGGCAATGGAAGGCTACTGAACGCTACGGAAAGTAACTAAAAATGAAAAAACTGTTTTATGCGCCTCTTACTTTTTGTGGCATTCAGTTGCTTTCTTTTGCTTTCCGTCGCTATCAATTACTATCGTGCCTGCGGCCTATCCACCTACTCTTGTTTCGGCAATTGCCCGTTGGCGCATTGCGGCGTTCCGGCGGCTTTGCGGGCGCCTGAGGTGGCTTTTTTGGCTTCCTTGTAGATCTGCAGAAAAACGATAACGCAGGAAATTAAGAGCGGCCCGAGGAAAATACCCAGCGGGCCGTAAATTTTTATACCGCCGAAAATCCCCAAAAACAGCAGAAACACAGGAAGCTTTGCCTCTTTGCCTATCAGTATCGGGCGCAGAATATTGTCTAGCAGCCCGACTACCACCGCCCCCCAGGCGAGGATAAACATTCCGGTGCGCGGGTCCCTGAAAAAAATAAAAAACAGGCTGAGCGGCAGCCAGACCAGGCTGGTACCCACAAAGGGGATTAACGCGGCAAAACCGGTGAGCATCCCAAGCACCGCGGGCGAAGTAACGCCGGCAAGGTAGTAGCCCACGGTCGCAACCAGGCCCTGAAAGGCGGCGGTCAGCAGTATCCCGCGCACTACGGCTATGGTGGTGACAGAGAGCTGGTTTGCCACGCGGTACTTTGAATCGTGGTCCATGGGGATAATGTCAATGAGCCAGTGTAAAAAGCGTTCTCCGTCCTTGAAAAAAACAAAGATCATGGCGATAAGAACGATGAAGTTGACCACAAAGAAAAAAATATTTTTTAATAATTTGCCGCTGGAATTCATAATGTTGTCGCGCAGGTTCTGCACGTTGCTGGTAACGATATCCTGCAGATCTATGTTCCACACGGATCTCAGCTGGGGCGGAAGGGAAAGCTCTATACCACTCTGTGAGATGGTTGAAAGCCATTGTGTCGTTCTCGGGTAAAGGTGCCTGGCTTCCTTCATTACCAGCCAGCCGAAAAACAGCAGCGGCAGTATGACCGTTACTACGGCGGTAATTGTTGAAACGGCGGCCGCGGCGGTTTTGTTCCGGATAAAGCGTCCGCTTATCCAGAGATGCAGCGGGTAGAAGATGAGTGTTGTCATTGCCGCCAGTATAAGGGCGCCGGCAAACGGTGATAGCACGCGCAGCAGTTGATAAAGCAGAAACAGCAGTATGCCGAAGAAAAAAAAGCTGAAAATCTGGGGGTTGTCGAATTTCAGGAACTTGCGCAATTTTGGTTCTATGTCCATGGTGTAATTATACAATAGGAGATGGGGGTTTGGGGCCAGAGGTTAGGGAAGGTAATTCCTTTATATCTTTTGCTTTCCCTTATACGCTAGCCCCTATACGCTATTGCATTACCTACTTAACACTTTCCAGAAAATAAATCCGGCAAGCAGCAGCCTGTAAACCAGGAAAGGTTTAAGGTCATGGTTTTTAAGGTGGAGCAGGAAAAACTTTATGGCAAGCAGACCGGAAATAAACGAAGCCGCCACGCCGGCCGCGAATACTGAATTGAATGACCCGCTTGGGAGTTTTAAAAATTCAAGTATTCCCGCTCCGAAAATAACCGGGCACGAGAGCAGAAAAGAGATTGTAGCGGCGTCGCTCCTTGAGTATCCGGCAAATAGAGCGGCCATTATGGTCATGCCGGAGCGCGAAGCCCCCGGCATCAGCGCCAGGCTTTGGGCTGCGCCTATAAGCAGCGCGTCTTTGAAATTGAAGCTTTCCAAAGTGTTTTTTTGCGCGGGTTTGCGGTCCGCCAGATAAATGAACACGCTGAATACCGCTAGGTTGGAGGCTATCCAGAGAGGGGAACGGAAAACTGTTTCGGCCTGTTTTGAAAGCAATAAGCCGGCCAGCCCCGCGGGCACGGAACCGGCGGCCAGCTGCCACAATAAAAGCCCCCCGGGTTTTTTAGGTTCCAGAAGGCCCTTTTTTATTATTCTGATCCAGTCGCCCGCGAAATAAATAAGCACGGCGGCCAGCGTGCCCAGGTGCAGCATTACATCATAAGCCAGTCCCTGGTAATTCCACCCTAAAAGATAAGGCGCTATTGCCAGATGAGCCGAACTTGAGATGGGCAGGAATTCGCCAAGCCCCTGCAATACTCCGAGTATCGCCGCTTGCAGTTCAGTCATAACCAACCTCCGTTCCCGGATAGTAGTGATGAAGTATTTCCCTGTAGTTGAAACCTTTTCTTGCCATGCCTTCCGCTCCCCATTGGCACATGCCGACTCCGTGGCCGTTGCCTTTGCCTTCAAGGATCATGTAATCCTTCGCGTACGATACTTCAAAAAGCGTGCTTCGTATGGCCTTCCAGCCGGCGCGCCTGCCGAAGCCCTGATAAAAATTTGTGCCGGAAATTTTTACTATTCTGTGGTTGGTGTAAATTTCCAGTTCGCAGGCGCGGCCGGACGCGCCCCTTTTGCTTATTCTCATCTTGCGCGCTTCCTCATCCGGTTTCAGCCAGCGCTCCGTTCTGGCGATCCGGGTGAGCGCCTTAAAATATATTTTTGTTTTCCATTTAAAAGCGGGCGCTATGGAGCAGTAATGGGCGTTTTGCGGGCCGTCTTCAACGGAAATCAGATACGGCTTCGGTTCGTACGGCCAGACAAAGGCCATGTCTTCGGTTTTCCCTCCGCAGATGGAATGGTAAAAAGTTGAAGCGGGGGAACCTTTATAACGCAGAATCTCTCCGCGGGTATGGGCCACTGCCGCTTTTGCCTTTTCGCTCACGGCTGCAAATCCGGTATAAAGCTGGCAATGCGTGGAATCGCATACGTGAAAGCCGTTCTTAGCGTGGTTGTTTATGTTCTTGAAAGTATAGGTTCTTGCCGTCACGGCCTGGGCTTTGTAGGCTTCTGGCCGGAACAGATCCCCCGCCTCGCACGATACTACGCTGGTAAGATATTCCTCCAAATCCAGCTCGTTGATTATTTTAAGCCGCCCGGCGCGCGCTGTGAAGGTGATTTTGCCGCGGTAAAGACGCCTTGGTATACCCTGGCCTGACAGCCAGACGCCGCCGCCGAAAGATTTAATTATAAGGGTATATTTCCTTAGCTTAAAGCCGTCCGCTTGCGCGGTTACGATCGCGGCCGGGGCCGCGCTTTTAGAACTGCCGGAGGCCGCTATAACCGCGCTTTTTTTAAGAAGATAATCGCCTATGAAAACGCGGGAATCCTCCGGTGTCGCCGTAACCCGCGTAAGTTTATGCGTGTTATAGAGGCTTATTCTTATGGGTTTTGAACCGGCGAAGGCTGCCGGCGTTAGAAGCCAGAGTAACAGCGCTAACCCGAAAGTTGCAGTTGGCTGCAACTTTCGCCCCGGAGGGGCCGCCCTTTTCCGAAGACAGACTACGCCGGTGTATGCAAAACGCGGAACGAACAAAAAAATGCGTTCAAAAATCGCAACTGGCAGTAAAAGGGCGGGGTATGTCGGTATAAAAGGCCTCATTGAGGAGAGAAAAATTCCACAAGTTCGCTTTCATACGGTGTGCCGGCGTTTTTAAGCTTTAAATACACAAAACTGCCGGGTGTAAAATTAAAACTTTCACTCCCAAGTAGAAATCCGCAAATAGTTCCAAGCAGCGGCTGGTGCCCCACTATCAGCGCCGAAGCCGCGTTTTTAAGCTCCAGCTCAAGCAGTTCAAGTACGGCAGGCCCGTTTCCCGACGCAAGCGCCGCGCACTCACAACGCCTTGCTTTGGGAAAAAAAGACGCGGCTATGCTGGCTGTCTGGGCCGCGCGGAAATACGGGCTTGCGATTATAACTTCAGGAGAGAATTTTAGTTCCAGCAGTTTTTTAGCGGAAGCGGCGGCCTGTTTTTTTCCGGTTTCAGACAGCGGTCTTTTTGAATCTTCTCCGGCCCCCGACTCGTAAATGCCCAGCGCGTGGCCGTGGCGCAATAAAACAATTTGTTTCATAAAGTTCAGGTAGAGATTACAGCGATAGAGGAGAGATTACGGTGATTTCTCATCGGAGTAGTATCTCTGTAATCGTTCTATCATCACTATAATCATGGGTTGCCGACTTTACGGCAACCCCGTATATTTTACAAGTTGGGCGGGGCTTTCCGCCACATATTTCCGGGATTCCCGGCGGATCCGCCTTGCGGTAAGTCCGTAAAAACGCCGCATAGCCTGTTCCGACTCGAACCCTGCCGCACGGAGTATTAATTTTTCTTATTGCGAATGGGAACATATTCCGGATGTGACGCGCTCCATCGTTGTCTGGTCTGGCATAAGGTTAACTTATATCCATGTGACGCCGTGCGCGCGCGCGGCATGCGTTATAAAAGAAAATTACCGGCTCTTTTTGACTATAATATATAGGCGCCGGTGCCGGCGCAAAGTTAATTTTGTCATGGAGGTCCACGCTGGTGAACTACCATATACTTAACAAAGACGGGCTTGACGGCTTCATAAAAGAGCTTTCAAAACAAATGAAGGTGTACGCTCCTGTTTCCAGGGGCCACGGCAATTTCGCTTTTGAGGAGGTTTCTTCAGGCGCTCAGGTGGCGCTTAAATACATTCCCACCATACTGCCCCCGAAAAAGTATTTAATGCCCCAGCGCGAAACAATGCTGGAGTTTGATATCAAAGGGGAACGGCCTGAGGACACGGCGCTGCTTGAGGCGGAGGAAATAGCTCTGTTCGGCGTGCATACCTGCGATCTGGCCGGTATACAATGCCTGAACATGGTGTTTTCCGAGCGTCCCCGCGATTATAACTACCTTCTCAGAAAGGAAAAGGTCTTTATTATCGGCCTTGAGTGTAACGCCTATTGCGACGAACACGCCAGTTGCGCGCTGGTGGGCAATCAATTGCCCAATGGCGGATACGACCTGTTCTTTACCGAGTTGGGCGAACGCTTTATAATCCATGTGAATACCCAGAAGGGGGAGGATTTATTGGAGGGGATGGGCCTGCCGAAGGCCCTTCCCGCGGATATTTCGGAGCTTGCGCGCGCGAGAGAGGGCAAAAAGTCGGTTTTCAAAAATGAGATCGGGGTTGAGCCCGGTAAACTGCCGGAAATTTTTGAAAAAGCCATGAACAGTAAGGTTTGGGAAGAGCTGGGAAAACGCTGTATCTCCTGTGGCAACTGTACTAATGTCTGTCCCACCTGTTATTGTTTTGACATGGCCGACACCGTCAACCTTGATCTTAAAACCGGGGTTCGCACCCGCACCTGGGATTCCTGCCAGTTCGAGACATTTGCCGCAGTGTCTGGAGGGGAGAATTTTCGTCCGGAAAGAGCCGCGCGCCAGCGCCACCGCTTTTACCGCAAGTTCAAGTTTTCGCCGGATAAATTCTACCGCTTCTTCTGTACCGGCTGCGGACGCTGCACCAGAACCTGTATGGCCAAAATAAATCTGAAAGAAACTTTAAGGGCTCTGGCCGCCGAGAGCAAATAAGAGGAGATTTATGACCGAGGAAATAAAAAATTCCAACTGGAAGCTGAGGAAAGGCAGGATAATTGACTCAAAGCAGATGACGGCCGCCGAGAAATGGTTTGACATACAGCTTGAAGACAGCGCTCTGGATTATGAGCCGGGCCAGTTCGTGCAGGTGGAGCTTTTCGGCGTGGGCGAAGCTCCTATCTCTATCTGCTCTTCTCCCACCAAGCGCGGTTCTTTTGAACTGACGGTGCGCGCCGCGGGCCGCCTTACAAAAGCCATGCACGCGCTGGACAAGGGCGCCTGGCTGGGCATCAGGGGGCCGTTCGGCAAGCCTTTTCCCGTAAGGCTGATGACCGGCAACGATCTGCTGTTCGTGGCGGGCGGGCTTGGCATCGCGCCGCTTCGTTCGCTTATAAACTATGTGATGGCTAACCGCCGCGAGTTCGGCAAGGTGGATATCCTCCTTGGCTGTAAAACGCCCGCTGATATGCTTTTCGGCGACGAAATAGCCACCTGGCAGAAGCGCATGGATATTAATTTCTCCTGCACCGTGGACCGCAGCGCCCCGGACTGGCATGGCAATGTGGGCCTGATCACGAGCCTTATACCGGGTGTCAGTATAAACCCGCAAAAAACTTTCGCCGTGGTGGTGGGGCCGCCTGTAATGTATAAGTTCGTTATCGCCGAACTTTTGAAGAAGGGCATACCGGAGCGCCAGATAATTCTTTCCCTGGAGCGCCATATGAAATGCGGCATGGGCAAGTGCGGCCATTGCCAGATAGACCACCCGAAGAATTATTACTGCTGCAAAGACGGCCCCACCTTCACGTACGAAGAAGTGAAGGACGCTAAAAAACTTTAACAGAGGTGTTATAATGACGAAGAAAAATGTGAGTAATAAACCGAAAGCGGCTTTCTTTGATTTTGCCTGCTGCGAAGGCTGTCAGCTGCAGGTGGCGAACCTGGGCGAGGCCCTTCTTGACATACTTGGCGCTATAGACGTGGTGGAATTCCGCGAGGTGATGAGCGAAAAATGGGACAAGGACTACGATGTGGCCATAGTTGAGGGTTCCATTACCGACCATCACGCGGAGGAACGCATAAAAAAGATACGCGCGCGTTCCAGGGTACTCATCGCGTACGGCGCCTGCGCGGCCATAGGCGGCGTTAACGGCATGAAGAATTCTTTTGACCTTGACGAAATCCGCCGGTCCGTTTACGGGAAGGATTATAAACTGTTTGACAGCACGCCCACCAGGGCGATACACCAGGTGGTAAAAGTTGATTATACCGTAAACGGCTGCCCGGTTTATCCTCCGGAGCTTCTGGAGGTTATAAAATGCGCTCTTCGGGGGCTCGCCTATACCGTGCCGGACAAGCCTGTCTGTTCGGAATGCAAGCTTAACGAGAATGTATGCATGTATGAGCGCGGAGTGGCCTGCCTTGGCCCATGGACAAAAGCGGGCTGTAATTCATGGTGCGTAAATAACGGAAATATCTGCTACGGCTGCAGGGGCCTTGTAAGCCGCCCCGCATCCGGCGCCGCTGAAGAAGTGATAATGAAATATAACCTGAAGCCGGAGCTTATAAAAAATAAGTTTGACATGTATAATAAATGCGGTGAAGCTGAAGCTAAAGGCGGAAAATAAAACGCCGGCGTCGCGAGCCGGCTTGCAATTTAACAGGAGACAAAAATGGCAACGGAAAATAAAAATTTAGACATAAAAGTTGAATACCTTACCCGCGTGGAGGGCCACGGCAACATTGTGGTTAATGTCAAAAACGGGAAAATTGAGAAATGCGAATTTCACGTGGTGGAATCTCCCCGCCTTTTTGAGGGCATGCTCCGTGGCCGCTCCATCTTTGAGGCGCAGCATATAACCTCGCGTATCTGCGGCATCTGCTCCTGCGGCCACACTCTGGCCTCTATACAGGCGGCGGAAGACGCGTTGGGTGTGGTTCCGACCAGTCAGACCATAAAGCTCCGGAAGCTCCTGCTGGACTACGAGTTCCTGGACAGCCATATCCTGCACTTTTACCTGCTGGCCGCCCCGGATATCCTGGGCGCGCCCTCGTTCGTGCCGCTGATAGAAACCCACAACGCCATGGTAAGGCGCGCGCTCAGGATGAAAAAAGCCGCCAACGACGTTTGCGATATACTGGTAGGCCGCCATGTGCACCCCATTTCCGCGATAGTCGGCGGCTTTACCAAGCTGCCCCGCCCGAAAGACCTGGCCGCCATGCTGAATATACTGGAGGGAATGCAAAAGGATATGGCCGACACGCTTAAGCTTGCCGCCAGCCTTAAATTCCCGGATTTCCACAGGGAAACGGAATACGTGGCCCTGGTTTCCGATGACGGCGAATACCCGCTGCTTGCGGGCGATATCGGCTCCACCGACGGCAAGCGGTTTAAAAAGACGGACTATAAGAAAGCGACCAACGAATTTATAGACCCGCGCTCCTCCGCTAAGTTCACGAAGCTGTCGCGCGACTCGTTCTTCGTGGGGGCTCTGGCGCGGTTCAACCTTAATTACGACAAGCTTCACCCTGAGGCCAAAAAAGCCGCAGAATCCCTTGGCTTTAAACCGGTTTGCCATAACCCGTACCTTAACACCGTGGCGCAGGTTGTGGAGATAGTACACTGTTGGCATAACGCGGTGGAACTGATAAAGGACCTGCAAAAGAACGGTCTGGATTACGGCGAAGAGATAACGGTCGGCCTGAACGAAAAAGGCGCGGTGCCCGTGCGCGCCGGAAACGGCGTAGGAGCGGTGGAAGTGCCGCGCGGCATACTTTACCATAACTACGATATAGACAAGGCCGGCATTATAAAGCAGGCCGACTGCATCATTCCTACCAACCAGAACATCAACAACATAGAATACGACTTCCAGAAGCTCCTGCCCGAGATCCTCACCCTGCCGGAGGACACCATACGTCTAAGGCTTGAAATGCTGGTGCGCGCCTACGATCCGTGCATTTCCTGTTCGGCGCATTACCTTGATGTCAAATTCGTGGAGTAAGGACGTAACCGCGGCGCTCGCCCCTAAGGGGCGGACGCTGGTGGTAACGCTTGGAAGCGCTTTAAGAGCCGACGACGGCGCCGGCCCTTTTATAGCCGGGCGTATAAAGTTTAAAAATCCCTCTTTCCTGCTTATAGACGCCGGCACCACCCCCGAAAACATTACTCACGACGCTATAAACTTTAAACCGGATAAAATAATAATTATAGATGCCGCCAGTTTTGGCGGTTTGGCGGGGGAACTGTCCGTTATCCCGCTTGATAAAATAAATCAGCATACCGTTATTTCCACCCACAGCTTTCCGCTGTCCGTTACATTTTCCATTGTGAAGGAAGATACCGGCGCCGAACTTGCGGTGGTGGGAGTGCAGGCTAAATCCCTGGATTACCGGGAAGGCCTTTCTCCCGAAGTTGAAGAAACCGCTTTAAAGCTGGCACAATATTTTAATAACATAGGTAAGGCTTTAACTTAATTGTCTGCCGTAAGCCGTAAGTTTTAAATACGACTATTGCCATAGGCCATAAGCTTCTGCCAGGCAAGAAGATCGCCATAAGCTTTAAGCCGTAGGCCATAGGCAGAAAGAGTGCCATGATCAGAATTTATGGCTTACGGCCTACGGCAATAGCCGTATCTAAAGTATGGCTGGCGTTGCGCCCTTACGGCCTATGGCAGTAGCCGTATCTAAAATATAGCGGGCGCGGCGCCCTTACGGCAACGAGATCTAATAGGATATCACATGTCCCTTTTTCAGATTAAGTCGGTTGACAGCATAGTGGCGGAGTCGGAGGGCGGCGGGCAAAAGCTGGCCCGGGTGCTGGGCTCTTTTGACGTTACCATGATAGGCATAGGCGCCATCGTAGGCGCCGGCATTTTTGCCATGGTGGGGGCGGCGGCTGTAAAGGGCAACGCAGGGCCCTCACTTATAATTTCGCTTATAATAACCGCCATAGCCTGCGGTTTCTGCGCGCTGTGCTACGCGGAACTGGCCGCCATGGTGCCTATAGCCGGCAGCGCTTATACCTATACCTACGCTACCATGGGGGAACTGGTGGCCTGGATTATCGGCTGGGACCTTATCCTTGAATATGCCATAGGCAACGTGGCCGTGGCAATAAGCTGGTCCGGCTATTTTAACGACCTGATAAAAAGCCTTACAGGGTTGGAGATACCTGTGTGGCTGCGGCTGGACTATCACACCTTCATGCTTGCCGGAAACGACATAAACGCGGTGCCGCATATTTTCGGCATACCTGTAGTGGTAAACCTGCTTGCCGTATCCGTAACGGTGCTTATTACCTGGGTGCTGGTGCAGGGCATAAAGGAAAGCACACGCTTCAATTCCCTGATGGTGGGAGTAAAGCTGTTGGTTCTTGCCATATTCGTGGGTTTCGGCTTTTACTACTTTAAAGTTGAAAACTGGACGCCGTTTGCCCCGGGTGGTTGGAAGGGCATACAGGCCGGCGCGGCTTATATCTTCTTCGCTTATATAGGCTTTGACGCCGTTTCCACCGTGGCCGAGGAAACCAAAGATCCCAGGCGGAACATGCCCATAGGTATTATAGGCTCGCTGGCTATCTGCACGGTAATTTATATCCTGGTGGCGGTGGTGCTCACCGGTATGATGCCTTTTAACGAACTGAAACTTAAAATAGCCGAGCCGCTGGTGGCGGGCCTGGAATACAACCATGCCAGCCGCTGGCTGATAGGCCTGGTGTCGCTTGGGGCTGTAGTGGCTACCACGGCGGTGTTGCTGGTGTTCCAGATGGGCCAGCCGCGCATTTTCTTTTCCATGAGCCGCGACGGCCTGCTGCCCAAATATTTCGCGCGGGTCCACCCGGTGCATAAAACCCCGCATGTTACCACCATCTGGACCGGCATTTTTGTGGGAGTTTTCTCCGCTTTCTTCAGCCTGGACACCATGGCAGAGCTCTGTAATATAGGCACGCTATTCGCCTTTGTGCTGGTCTGTGTCGGAGTGATAATACTGCGCCATAAAGAACCGGACAGGCCAAGGCCGTTTCGGGCGCCTGGCGGTATTTTTACGCCGCTTTTGGGCATCGGTTTCTGCCTTTACCTTATGATGGGCCTTGAGTTTATGACCTGGATGCGTTTTGTGGCCTGGCTGGCCGCGGGCCTTGTTATATATTTTATGTATGGGTATAAGAATTCGCGCTTACGCGCGAATTCGCTATAAGCCATAAGGGCGTAGCGCCCGCCATAAGCCATAAGCAGAGAAAAACCGCCATAGGCCGTAAGCCATAGGCAGAAAAGTTGCCACAGAGGCCATGAGCTATAAGTTTTTATTCTGCTTATGGCAGCCCCTATCTGCCTATGGCAATAGCCGTATCTAAAATATAGCGGGCGTCGCGCCCTTATGGCAGCCAAGGAGAAACTTATGTTTGACAAAATGAAAGAGCTTTTGGCAATGAAAAGCAAGATGGATGAAATCAAGAAAGAGCTTGACGGCCTGGTGTTGGAGAGCGAGGATAATTTGGTTAAAATAACTATCACCGCTTCCCAGGAAATAAAAGCGGTGTCTATTAAGACGGCGCTTTCAGGAACTGACAAGGCAAAACTTGAGGCCTCGCTGGTGGAAACAGTCAACAGGGCTGTGCGCCAGTCGCAGAAAACCGCCGCGGAGAAAATGGGCGCCTTAACAGGTTTAGGGTAACGGGATTGCGCTTGCGCAATCCCGTGTTGCAAGTCACAAGTCACAGGTCACAAGTAAAGAATGAGAGTTCACTTGAGACCTGAAACTTGAGACTAAGCTGACTTGTGACCGGTGATTTACTATCATTTACTTATGCACGAATGGGCTTTAGCTGAATCAGTGATCAAAACCGCCGCTGAACACTTCAAAAAAGAGAAATTAAAAAAACTTTCCGAAGCCGGAGTAGTTTTCGGGGAGCTGCAGGCCATTGATAAAGAAATATTTTCCTTTGCTCTGGAAGAACTTGTTAAGGCAGAGTCCAAAATTTTAACCGGGTGCAAATTCAAGGTTATAGATGAGCCGGCGGCCTTTAAATGCAGGGTTTGCGGCAAGGAATTTACGCTTAAATCTCTTAAAAAAACCGCCGCGGAAGCGGAGTACATTCATTTTATTCCGGAAATGGCCCACACTTTCCTTAAATGCCCCAAATGCTCCAGCCCCGATTTTGAAATTACCGCGGGGCGCGGAGTTTACATAAAATATCTTACCGGTGAAAAATGACCCTGCCGCCCGACCAGTCCCGAGTCCCTAGTCCCGAGTCCCTAGTCCCGTGTCCCGAATTTGGTGTAGCCGGGAAAGCGGGTGGCGGGATGAATCTTGACCCGCGGCCTTCCGTTATATGCGCGCGCCTGAAAAAAATTAAGCGCGTTATAGCCGTTACCGGCTGGAAAGGCGGCATAGGCAAGAGCGTCACCGCCGCTGTACTGGCTCTGATACTCGGCAAAAAAGGACACCGGGCCGGTTTACTGGACCTGGACTTCGCCGGGGCTTCGGCCCATGTTGTTCTGGGCGCGGACGGCCTTTTTCCTAAAGAGGAAAAAGGGCTTGAGCCACCTTTTATCTCCGGGGTCAAGTTTATGTCGGTTTCGTTCTTCTCAAAGAAGAAAGCCGTGCCGCTCCGTGGGGCCAATATCTCTGACGCCATCATAGAACTGCTTGCCATCACTCAGTGGGGGGAACTGGATTTTCTTATTATTGACATGCCGCCTGGCATAAACGACGCGGCGCTGGATATCATACGGCTTATTCCCCGGACCGAAGTGCTGGCCGTCACCACCCCGTCGGTAATGGCCCGCGCGGTGCTTGAGCGTTCGCTGGACTTGTATAAACGGCTTAAGGTCCCTACGCTCGGAGTGATTGAAAATATGACCCCACAACCCGGCCGCCCGCCAAAGGCGGGCCCGCAGAGTAAGATGGCGCGATCTGTATGGCCGGGTGGTGGGGTGAGGCAAAACCTTGCAGGGGATATACGTTTTGACCCGAAGCTTGAAGCGGCTCTCGGCTCTCCTGAAAAACTCCTTAAAACTATTTTCGCCGCCGACCTGGAAAAGATCTCCCGCGCTATTTTTTAAGTTCGGAGGGTGGGAGTCAAAAGGCGCCGGTTGCCTTTTTATATTCCAAAATAAGCGCGGCGGCTTTCTCCGTAAATGGAATTGTTATAGGTTTTCCGGAATTGTCGTCGGTGTTTATGGCGCGATGGTCGCCGGTTTTTATGAATTTATTCATGCCTTCCGAATTTATCCAGTAGAAAATGCCCCAGTTCTCAAAATTCCACTCGTCCGAGTATGGGTTCAGTTCATAATCAACGTAAAACAGTTTCTCGCCCGTCCAGATAAAATTAGCCGGGAAGTAATCAATATTTATGCCGCGGTCGTAAAGCCTGCCGCACCATGAGAATAATTGCCTGAAGGCCTCCGGCGGCACCCTGCCTTGCGCCGCCAGCTCGGAAACCGGCGTGCCGGAAATATACTCCTTAACCAGGTATTTTTCCACACTGTTGTGCTCTATCAGCCGTGGGATCGCAATAAGGTTCGCCAATCGCGCGTGCGCTTCCAGTTCGCTCTCTAATTTGTCTCCGAATTTATAATAGGCGCATGGTTCGTTGTGCATGCGCTTCAGCACGTATTTTACGTCGCTGTTCTCTATCAGCCACGAATATCCGGATTTTCCTTTGCCAAGCAACCGGGATATGGTGAAGGTCCCCTCTGAAAGTTTAATTGTCTGCATTCGCCAGAGATTATCCTTTTCTTTTTACCGGCACACCCGGATAATATACGCAGTTATTGTAGTGTCGCTAACACTAACTTATGATCGTCATTTTCGCGCAGGCGGGAATCCATACTGGATCCCCGCCTGCGCGGGGATGACAAATGTAAAAGGATCTATGAGACACTGCATTAGTATGTCCCGCCCGCCATTTGCTTTAATCCATAATACCAAAAAGCCGCCGGTCTCGTAACCATCACTCGTATATGGCATAAAGCTTATGGCATATGGCATAATATAGTTGATTCGCAGAGGAACCCGGTGTGATTCCGGGGCTGCCCCGCAACGGTAATGCCGCAAGGCTAAGCCCGGTCTACTGCAAAAGCGCCCGAATGGGCGTTTGTTCCGAGGGGGAAAATACTCAAGTCCTTTTTCCCCGGAGAAAGGACTTTTTTATTGGTAAAGATTACACAGATTTAAACAAACGATTACGGCAAAAAAAGAAAATGAAAGGTGTAAAACAAAACAAAATTTCCTGTGTTCCTGTGCTCCTGTGCTCCTGTGTTCTTGTGCTCCTGTGCTCTTTGCCGGTCCAGGCCCGGAGTATCGTCTCCTTAATGCCTTCCTACACCGAGATAATATTCGCTCTTGGCGCGGGGGGGGAACTGGTTGGCGTTACAAATTTCTGCGACAGGCCGCCAGAGGCCGCAAAAATTGAAAAGACGGGCGATTATCTGCGCCCCAACGCCGAGAAAATTTATTCATTAAAGCCGGATGTTGTTTTTACCGGGCGCTGGAAAGGCTCGGGGCTTGCGGGCAAACTTTCGGCTTTGGGGCTTAAAGTGGTTGAAATTCCAGCAGAGGAAAAGGTGGCGGATATCGCCCGCAGCACGCGCCTGATAGCCGCGGCCATCGGGCGCAAAAAAGAGGGGGAAAAACTGGCGTCGCGATTTTTAACCCGGCCCCGCCCTTTTGCCGGCAATTTTGAAAAGCATTGGGCAAAAGGGCGGGGTAAACCTGTATCCGTTTATCTTGAAGCCGACGAAGGGCTTTGGACGGTGGGCGGCCTGTCTTTTCTTTCCGACGCAGTTGAGCTCGCCGGCGGAAAAAATATTTTTTCGGCTGAAAAAAAAGATTATTTCCAGACCTCGTGGGAAGAGATAGTAACACGCGATCCCGACGCTATTGTGCTTCTTTCTTCCTCAAAGGAAGAACTGCTTAAACGGCCTATGGCCGCGGGCCTGAAAGCCGCGCGCGGCGGCAGGGTTATTACCTCTTTGGATAAAAACGCTTTTACCCGGCCCGCCCCCGACATACTCGCGGAGATAGAAAAATTGAGGGCTCTCCTTCATGAAAGCAGGTAAACTATTCTGGCTTTTAATCGTTCTGGCGGGGGCCTGCGTGTTCTCGCTGCTGTCCGGCCCCGCGGGCCTTTCCGTTCCGTCTATTATTTTTGACATACGGCTGCCGCGTACCGCCGCAGCCGTAATAGTGGGCGCGGGGTTGGGGCTTTCGGGCGCTATTTTCCAGAGTTTGCTTAAAAACCCGCTAAGCGACCCTTACATTCTGGGCACTTCCTCCGGCGCGACGGCGGCCGCGGTGCTTTGCCTCTCGCTTGGAGTAGCGCGCGGCTCGCTTGTTTTTTACATTATGGTTTTCGCGGGGGCTTTCTCCGCCACTTTTATTTCTTACGGCGTGGCGCGTTCCGCCCGCAATCTCTCGGAGGCGGGGCTTGTGCTTTCAGGCATCGTGGTGGGTTCTTTTATAACCGCCCTCGTTATGCTGTTTTTAAGTCTTTCAAAAGAGCGCTCTTTTTCCATGCTTTATTTTGTGATGGGCGGTATTTACTCGGCGGAGCCTGAACTGCTCGCCATTTCAGCGTTCATAGTCCTTGGGGTGCTTCTGGCGTCCTTTTTTTCATGGCGGCGGCTTGATCTGTTTTCGCTGGGTGAAGAAAAGGCCTATCATCTGGGCGCTTCGCCGGCGCGGGCGCGGCTGGTGTTTTTCGCGCTCGCAAGCGCCGCCACGGCAGCCGCCGTTGCCATAGGCGGAACTATCGGCTTTGTGGGGTTAATGGCTCCGCATATAATCCGTCTGGCATGCGGCGCCTCAAACAAAACCCTGTTGCCGGCCTCGGCGCTTGGCGGCGCGGCTTTCCTTACCCTGGCCGACACTCTTGGGCGCACAGTTGCCGCTCCCACTGAAATACCTTCGGGCGTTATCACCGCCCTCATAGGCGCGCCGTTTTTTTTGTGGCTTTTATGGAAAAGCTCAAGGGGGCGCGTATGAGAACGCTCCTTAAAACCGAAGGACTGTCATTTTCCTACGGCAGCGGACCGCTTATAAAAGACCTTTCGTTTGAAATTTCAAAAGGAGATCTGCTTTGGGTGCTGGGGCCCAACGGAGCCGGTAAATCCACGCTTATAAAACTGCTTACCGGTTATTTAAAACCCGCCTCGGGCGCCATAAAGTTTGAAGGACGGGAACTGGGCCTTGCGTCTGTCAATGAACTGGCGAGAACCCTTGCCTATGTGCCGAGTGAAATACACCTGCCATACGAATTTTCGGTCCTTGAAACGGTCCTGCTTGGCCGCGCCGCGCACGCGGGCTGGTGGCGCGATTATTCCGGGCAGGACCGTGCGGCAGCGGCTCTTGCTCTTGAAGAAACGGGCATGTCCGCGTTTAGCGCCAGACCCGTTAATTCCCTTTCAAGCGGTGAAAGGCAGCTGGTTTTTATAGCCCAGGCGCTGGCTCAAAGCCCGAAACTGCTGTTTTTAGACGAACCCACCTCGCATCTGGACGTTAAGTATACCGCCGAAATACTGTCGCTGCTTAAAAAACTGGCTGTTGAAAAACGCTTAGGCGTCTGCCTTGTGTCGCACGATATTTCGCTTGCCGCGGCCTCCGCTTCCCGCCTGCTCATCCTTAAAAAAGGCGGGGGGAACCTGTTTGGCGCGCCCGCGGACCTGCTTAAATCCTCTATACTTGCCGGGGTTTACGGCCTTAAAGAGGAAAGCGTAAGGCTTTTCCTGGGCGGCGCGGGAACAGGAGTGAACAGTACCCGGTAATCGGTAGCCGGTATTCAGTCATGAGTACTGGTTACCGGTTACTGACTTTCCGGCCACCGGTTTCTTGAATTGTTGACACACATTAAAAGAAAAATGTAATATGAAAAATACCAAGAAGACGAAGAATACTCATTTATAATAAATAGCTGAAACAGGGCCTTGACAAATCAGGCGATATCTCTATATACTGTTTTTAGAGTTTGGGAAAAACCTTAAGGCAACAGCAAATAACCTCTACGTTAGCGCGTAATCGCGGGCAGTCGGGCGCTTGTTTCACAGATTTATAACGGCGTCCGTCCGGCTTAAAACATGTTTCCCTTAATGAAAAAAAACCTTAAGCGCCTAGCGCTCCTGTGGCTTTTTCCGGCGTTGTTCCTGCCGGGGGTACAAGCCGCCGCACAATCAACTGGGGTCATAAGCGGCGTTATCTCCGCGCCTGACCTGCCGGACGGTTCAATTGTTGCGGTTTTTGCCTACACAGATAATTCACGCGGGAATCCTGTCGCCTTTTCCACGTTTAGCGTACAGCAGAGCGGTGTTAATTACACACTTACACTCCCCGCGCCCGACACTTATTATATATCCGCTATCAATTCCGCGCCTGTTTCTCTTATTGGAAATTATAATGATTACGCTCCGGTTTATCTCGCCCCCGATTCAGCCATTACGAATATAGACTTTTCCATAGCGCTTGATACTGTGCCGCCTTCCGCCGCTATAACTTCAATAGTGGAAGGTTCCACAATAACCTCATTGTACTCCATCTCCGGCACGGCTTCCGATAATATCGGGGTTAGCTTCCTGGAAACAGCGGTGCGTGACGTTACCACCGACCTCTGGTGGAGCGGCCAAGACAACGGCATTTGGTTGTCCACCGGCGTGGCCCCTTTTGATTATGTGGAAGCGGATTTTCAAGGCAAGCCCAGCGCTGTGACCTGGACCATATTTACTGATACCGATGTGTTGAGCGCGTTTAACAGGCTCTCTTCGCTTCTGGCCACGGGGCATGAGTACCTTATATATCTGCGCGGCCAGGATTTTACCGGCAATATCCAGCAGACCCCCACCGCGGTCAGTTTCATATGGGACGGCCCGCAGGGGGATATGCTCCCCAACTATGTGCAGGAGCTTTACGGTTCCGCGTCGGGCATATCTTCAATCACATGGCACTGGGACGAGTCGCCCGTGGTGGACGGCTACGCCGTCTCTTTGGATTCCGGCGTCTTCCTGTCTTCCGTTCCCACGCCCTCTTATACCAGGGTAGACCTGCCCGCCAATACCCAATTTTCCATTTGCGTCGCCGCCTACAACGCTTACGGCACAGGGCCGCGCAATTGTGTATACCAGGTGTACACGCTGGCAGCGGTTCCGGGCGTTCCCGATATGCTTAGCGTAACTGACAATGCGATTAATCTGAAATGGAGCCCGGGCGGGGGGACATTCGGGGCCTCATATGAAATACTTGCCTCAACCGATAATTTTCAGACCATTTTTTCCAGCAATACTATGTATGACTGGAGCAACGAGGACGTTTTCTGGACAATTGACAACCTTGATCCGGACACTGAGTATTACGTCAAAGTCCGCGCCATAAACGGCAATAATATCCCCACGGAATATTCCGCCGTGGTTTCCACAAAAACACTAGCCACCCCGCTTGGCCAGGTACAGGGGTTTACCGTTTTAGCTCTGGGTGTATCTTCCGTATCATGGTCCTGGCAGGCTGTCTCGAATGCGGACGGATACGGCGTCTATTCGGATTACGGCGTCTTCCTGTCTTCCGTTGCCGAGCCGCTTTTTATCAGAACCGGCATTGCCCCTAATACCAGGGCAGGTATTTTTGTATACGCCTATAATTCGTATGGCACAGGGTTGCCTGCCTTTTCACCGGAGATATACTCGCTGGCCGAGGTTCCGGGTACACCTGCCTTATTAAGCGTTACCTCTGATACTATTTCCGCTGAATGGGGTTCCGCCGGAAATGGAATCTGGACCTTATATGACCTTGCCGCCTCCAGCGATAATTTCCAGACCATCTTTTCCAGCGTGTCTATTCATAGCTGGCATCCGGGCTACGTTTCCGAGGTGCTTACCGGTCTTGAAGCGGACACTGTTTACTCCGTCAAAGTCCGTGCCGTAAATGGCAATGATATCCCCACGGAATATTCCGAAGTGGCTTCCATAAAAACTTTAGCCGCTCCTCCGGGCGCTCCGGTGAATCTAACCGCTGTGTATGAACCTGCCCCAGGTAAGGTATTACTTTTCTGGTCGTCGGCGGCGTATGGCAACCCTTCCGCCTCCTATAAGGTATATAGGGCCGCCGAGCCCTATCCGGTTTTCGTTTTATCAACCTCCACCCTCAGCACATATTATGAAGATAATTCTATCCAGTCTGCAACCTACTATTACCGGATAACCGCGCTTAACAGCGAAGGCGCGGAAGGGCCGTATTCAGACGTGTTAAAAATAACGGTGGACGCGACGCCGCCCTGGCAGGTTACGGACCTTCATGCTTCCTCCGCTGCCGATGGCTCGGCGGTCTTATCCTGGACGGCCCCGGTTGATAATTCCGGGCTTGCCTATTACATTCTCAAAATATCGGATTCCTATATCTCCTATAGCTATGACAATTGGGACAGCGCGGTGTTTGTGGCCACAATACCGGCTTCCATGCCGGTCGGCGGGGTTGAAAACTTTATCGTAACCCCCGGTTCTACCGATACCGTGCGGTTCTACACTCTTAAGGCTTATGACTTATCGGGCAACGCCTCGTATTTCTCTAATTCCGCGGTGTTGGATTTTGTTCCGCCTGTGCTATCGGTTATTTCTCCCGTTGAGGCGGGCGCCATTGTTTCAAGGCCGTTCAGCGTACAAGTGAACGCTTCCGATAATTACGCGCTGAAAAAAGCCCAGTTCCTGGCCGACGGCGTTGTTATAAGCAGTGTGGTGGTGTATTCGTACTATAACTCCGTTTTTATCTGGAATACAGTCGGCTATTCCGACGGCGATCATGTCTTCACCGTGCGGGTGTTTGATTATTCCGGCAATATGTCGCAATGGAACCTGCCTGTCACCGTCAATTACGCCCCGCCGTCCGTTCCGGTAATAACTTATCCGCTCCCCGGGTTTTCACAGTCTTCCACGCAGACATACATTGCCGGCACAGCCGACCCCGGAGTTTACGTGGTTATATTCGTTAACGATAATTTTGCCGCGGCGGACCAGGCCGGGGCCGACGGTGTTTTTACCGCATCTGATGTGCCCTTGGGCGGAGACGGCGCGGTTTCAATAACTGCGCAGGCTGTGGACAGCAGGGACGCAAGCCCGTATTCCGTGGCGGTCACGGGTGTGGTGGATTCCGGCCCTCCAAACGCGCCGGTATCCGTTTCCGCGCAGCCTTTGGCTTACGGCAGGGTGGCGCTTGCCTGGTTAGCCCCGTCCGGTGAAATCCCCGCTTCTTACAATATTTACCGTTCCGCTTCTGAATTGGCTCTTTCCTCCGGCGCTGTGGCGCCCCAGGCTCTGCGCGCGGCCTCCGGCGTTACCGCTCTTGAATTTACAGACGCTCCAGGTGCGGACGGAATCTACTATTACGCCGCCGCCTCGGTGGACGCGGCCAGCAATGAAAGCGTGTTATCCGATATAGCCTACGCCGTTTCGGACGCGCAGCCGCCGTCGGCCGCAATAAGCCTGCCCGGAGAAACGCCGCCGCTTGGAGCCGGACCCCACCCGGTACAGGTTACGGTCACCGAAGTGCTTTCGGAAACGCCATACCTTACTTTTACACAATCGGGCGCTTACCCGGTACAGATAAGTCTTGAGCCGTCCTCTCCTTATATATGGGTCGGCACGCTTGCTGTTACGCAGGCTATGCCTTCCGGTACTGGCAATTTCTCTTTCCAGGGAGTGGACTTAAGCGGCAATGCCGGCCATCAGATAACCTCCGGCGGTGCGTTGGTACTTGAAACCGAAGGTCCAACGGCGGATATTGCATTTGCCCCAGTGGTGGGGCCGTATCTGAAGACGGGAACGTATCCCGTCACGCTGGCTTTAACCAAACCGGCGGCCTTAACGCCGGAATTATGGTTTACGGTTACGGGTGGAACACAGGCCGTTCAACTTTCCTCCACTACCGGCTCCGACTGGCAAGGCGTTATAATTGTTGACACAAATACCGGCGAAGGCGCGCATTATTTCAGCTATCAGGCGCTGGACGCGCTTGGCAATACCGGAACGCTGATACAAGGCGCAACTTATTTCATAGCGGACACCATAGCCCCCGGCGCGCCCTTGTCGCTCAACGGGTCAAAAGGCCCCGGCGGGCTTATAACTTTCAGTTGGTCGCCCTTTTCGCTTGGCGACAAACCGGCATATTATTGCGTTTACATGGATGGTTCCCGTCTTACCTGCGGCGTGGTTCCCAAACCGGAGGACGGCACGGGAACTTTCTCCTACACGCCTTCAGATGAGGCGTCATATGAGTATTATGTTACCGCATTAGACACGGCGGGCAACGAGAGCGCCGCATCCAACACCGTTTCAGTCGTTTCCGATTCCACCCCGCCGGAGCCGCCGGTTATTATTTCCACTTCAGCCAATTCGTCAGTTAATCTGGGCTGGTCAGCCGGCGGAGCTGAAACACCCTCCAGCTACCGGCTCTACAGGACAACATACACCGCAGTTTCTACGGGCGGGCTTGCCTACAGGGCCCTGATAGGAACCGAAGCGGTGGATACCCCCAATACCGACGGCGTATATTATTACGCCCTCACCGCCCTTGACGTTGTGGGCAATGAAAGCGCACTTTCTGCCGCTATGCGGGTATCATACTCAGGGGCCGCGCCTGTGATAACAGTTACTGGCGTTGAAATCGGGGCTTATTATAACTCTACGGTTTATCCGCTTGTCGTAATACAGGACCTGAATCTTTCACAATCAACTGTAACTCTTAACAGCCTATTGTTCGCGTCCGGCTCAGGCATAAACGTGGAAGGCGCGTATACGCTTGCTGTTTCTGCTTCGGATTCCGGCGGCCATTCCTCGCAGAAAAGCGTTTCGTTTGCCATAGATAAAACCAGTCCCGCAATAACACTTTCCGGCGTTGCGGACGGCGGATATTATGAAGCGGCAGTTACGCCGGTTATCTCCGGTTCAGACGCGCATTTTTCTACTGTTACGGCGCTTTTAAACGGCTTAACGTATATTTCAGGCTTAACCATAGCAGAAAACGGCGCGTACAACCTTGAAATAACAGCTTCCGATCTGGCGGGGAATGTGTCGCACAGCTACGCGGCTTTCACTATTGACCAGCCGCCGCTGAAACCAGGGTCGCTTACGGCGGTTATTGAAGACGGTTCCACGCTTGCCCTAAGCTGGGCCCCCTATCCGGGCGCTGTAGTATATAAGGTATATAAAGATAGTGTCTACCTGTCGCCGGTAAGCGCAACAGCGTCTTCTTACCGGGATACAGCATATGCGGGCGGAATCGCTCATGTTTACGAGGTTCTGGCGGTAGATTCCAGGGGCAGGGAAGGCGCAAGGGCCCGCGCGGAAATACCAGCGCTTTCTTTTGCGCTGGCGGGTTACGGTAATCTCCTTTCCGCCCCAAGCCCCCAGTCCCCAGCCCCGAACCCCGGCTTCGCTTCCGAAGCTTTAAACAGGGGTTTCTTTGACACTGTTCGGTTTCGTGTAACGAACAATAGCTCACAAAGCGTCCAAGCGGGGCCGGTAAACCTTACCATAGGTTCGCAAGCGCCGGTTTCAGGTCAGGCCGTAGTTGTCGCCGCCGGGACTGCGGTAGAAATAGCGCCGGTGGTGTTTACAAGCACCGCTTCGGTTGATAGTGTTTCCGGCAAGGCGGTACTAACCATGCCGCAGGCGGGGGATGCCGCGTTCAGCATGGCAAGAACATTCTCCATGGCGGTCAGGGACCTTGCGGCACCTGTTGTTGAAGTCTCCGCCGAGGCCCTTGTGCGGGGGGCTTACTCCAAGGTTAACGTTAAGTTTAATAACCGTGGCTCAGCGCCGGTGGATATAGTGACAGCCAGGGGCGCGGGGCTAGGGGTTCGGGGTTCGCCGGCGGTGGCCGTTGAGCTAAAAACGCAGGCCGGGTTTACGCTTTCGCGGGCTGAGCTTTTGCAGACAAACGCCAATATACTAAATACCGGCGGCGATACCGCCTATTTCATAAGGGTGCCTGCGGGCGGCAATTACACTTTTGAGCCGTTGCGCCTGGCTGTGCCCGAAATTGGGGACAGCCTGACCGTTATAGGAACCGTAAACGGTTTTGCTTGGTCGCTTGATTATAACCCACAGTACTCTAGCCTGTCGGCTTTAGCCTCCAAAACCATGAGCACCGAGCTGGCCGTTCCCTATAAGGCCACTATCTATACGGAACAACCCATTTACGACCAGGGCAGTACTGTGACGATAAAAGGGCAGGTTAAAGACGTTTGGGAAAATATCTTATCCTCCTTCCCGGTAAGCGTTTCCATCACTAACAACGGCTATGCCAGAACTATTTCAAGCATGACCGACGGCAACGGCGAATATTCGGTTAACTTCATCCCAACAGCGGATGAGGCGGGGATTTACGACGTAAGTGTGCGACACCCGGAGATTGTGGGGGAAGCCGCCAGTTCTTCTTTTTCCATCACAGGCTTTGCGTTCAACTACACGGATTATACCCTTACAATAGCGCAGGGCTCCAGTTACGCATTTGAAGTAATACTGAAAAATACCGGCGGTACAGCCCTTGAAGGGTTGTTATTCCCGGTTGAAAACGTATCCGGCAGCGGGGTTAGCCTTACACCCGGCCAGCCGGCCCAATCTTTACAACCCGGCACCCAGATGAAGCTTACTGTAACCTGTGTGACATCCGGCTCGGCAAGCTCTTTGGTCAAACTAATCCTGAAGGCCCGGGATAGTAACGGCTTTGAGCGGAGCATTCCAATTACCGTAAACGTCGTCCCCTCACAGGTTATCCCCAAGCTTACGCCGCCAACTTTTGAAATCGGGATGCTGGCCGGGGACAGTAAAATCCAAAGAATCACCGTAGAAAACATCGGCTTTTCCACTTGGACCAATGTAAATGTAAATCTTCCCACGCTTGACTGGGTTACAGTGGACGGCATGACAGGCCTGATTAAAAGCCTGGGAGACATACCGCCCGGAGGTAACGTCAGCTTTACACTTAGAATAAATCCACCTGCCGGGCTTCTTAACAGAACCTACGCGCAGAACCCGCTGGTGGAGCTTATAAGCGACAACTTTGAAACTGTTCCCGTAAACGTCGGGATAGCGGTTACGTCTTCAAAAAAATCAAATATTTACTTCAACGTCACAAACGCGGATAAGTTCCCGACGGATTCCACAAGATTCGTCGGCGGCGCGAACATCACGCTTACCAGTTTGGATATTTATAGCCTAACTTTAACTGCAAAGACGGACGCTAACGGTTTCGCTCCGTTCCGGGACGTTCCTTCCGGCAATTACGCCTACCGTGTTGAATCCGCCGGTGCACAACCCGCTTCCGGCACGTTGGAACTTGAGCCCGGGCTGGACAAGACCATGGACATATTAATGCCCACTTCCATGGTCACTTATAAGTGGTCGGTCACGCCCACCACCATTACAGACAAATATGACCTCACGCTTGATATGACGTTTAGAACGGACGTCCCGGCCCCCGCGATAGTCATTTCCCCACCGCTTATGTCAATTGCGATGGAAGGGGGACAAACCTTATACACGCAATACACCGTTGAGAACAAAGGCCTGGTCTCCGCTTTTAATTTTCAGCTTGAACCACAGAACACCGATGCTGTAAAAATAGAGCTGCCGTTTACCACCATAAGCGAGATAAAACCCGGGCAGGTTATAGTAGTTCCGGTGAAGATAACGTTGGCGCACGCTTCCTGCGAAGGGGCAACGATAGCACATAAATGCCAAACCCACTGCGCGGCGGGGAAATTGATAAATGTATTAGTAGAATCCTGGCAAGCGCTGTTTGGCACCACCTGCCCAGCCGGAAGCACAGGTGGAGGCGCAGGAGGCGGTGGCGGGCCGCTTACGTTTGCGGCGTGGGGAGCGGGGTATATCTCCAGGGTGGGCGCGGTAGCTGCAAACATGGGCTGCGGGGGAGGATGTATTGAGGGAACTACGATAGGGTGCTCCCCATGTCAAAGTTGCCAGGGGGGAACCTGTAAGTTTAATGGCAGTAATAGCTCTGGTTGCAAATCCGATAATATCTGTAAAAAAGCGGTTTGTGTGCAAGAAAATGATGGAACGGGAAGATGTGATACAACAGGAGACAATAGTGCGGAAACAAACGCAAAAGTCGCAAGTGGGGAAATCAGTATTTTGAGTTGTCTAAATCGTAAATCAAACGGAAATTTAATTCCTCCTAATGGATGCGGCACACTTGCGCATCCACTAAATCCTACTCCTGTAAAATGTGCCTCAGAAATAGATTTTACAGGAGACTGCAATGAACATGATAAATTGTATGCAGTATGCAATACGGATAAAAACGCCAAAGATTTTGCGGATGAAGATCTTCGGAACCGGATGCAAGTCCGATGCAATCCGATAGCGAATAATGATTGTTATAACCAATGTTTGGGTACAACTAAGGGATGGTATTGGTATCTTAAGTATACAGGCTATTTACCTGGTTCCATAAAGCTACCAACATCTTCCAGCGCATATGATGATGCTCAAAAAGACGCCTGTACCTGTTGTTCAGAGCAGTAAATTGAACCTGGAGCTTTTAGTCATGAAAAATATATTAAAGACCCTTTCCTATAACAAAAAAATAAACTTGCTAACAGGGTTAATTTGGATATTCGGAAGTGTAATTGTAATCATTTTTAAGTATATGTTCTCTAAAGAATCACCATGGGATTTACAAACACTTCATTCACATCTGATATGGACACTTTTGATTTTAATCTACTTTTCACTCCCTTTTGGTGTTCTTGCCATTATATTCAAACTTTTACTAAAACGCTCTAATTTATCCAAAGGCGTACTTTTCATGCGGTCTTTCGGAGTTTTGGGCGCATTCATTGCAATAGAATGGTTCAATTATATTTATGAACACGCAGCAAACCAATCACCTGCGGAAATGATGATATTCGCCATGTATCTTTTTGTCCCTATTTTAAGTATCGGAATTTTACCTTTCGGTTATTTTGTTGGGGCTACCATAGCTTATATAATTATGTCTGTCGGGCGGACGGAAAAACATGACAAAACGCGAGAAAGTTGAAGGTTTGTCATTCACGGTTGAAAACGTATCCGGCAACGGGGTCAGTCTTACTTGGGAACGATAAGGGACGTTGTTGACTAGTTGACCAACTTTAGGAAGATGATATGCCAAGACATGGAAGAATAGATATAGCCGGGCAGTTATACCATGTAATCGCTCGTGGCAATGAGCGAAAGGCGCTTTTTATTAAGAAAGATGATTGCGAGGATTTTATTTTACGGTTTAAGACAAACCTGGAAAGAACAGGTAATAAATGTTTGGCGTGGTGTCTTATTCCCAATCATTTCCATCTTTTGATCCTGCGCGGAAAAAAGCCTTTGGCCGAACTAATGCGCAGACTGATGACGGGTTATGCGGTAAGTTTTAATATAAGACACAGGCACGTGTATTCGAAAGCAGAAATGACACAACCATAAAAGGTCGAAAAATATGACAAAAAGTGAAGAAAGGAAAATAATCAAAGCTAATCAGCGCAAGCTTTATTTGGGAACCTGGGCTAAAGAAAAAGCCCGGGGTGTTTCGCTTTCCTCTTTTTGCAAATCTTATGGTTTGTCGCGTAAGAACTTTTACATATGGTTGAAAAATGAAAATATAACAAAAAACAGTGTGCTGCCTATACAACGTGCGGATCCAAAGTTAAAAGCTAAAGCTATTGAAATATATCTGCGTTACAAAGGCACCTGGTGCGCCGAAACTATTTCAATGGCACTTAAAGGTATGTTAAGCGCCACTACTATACGGAAAATTATTGTGCCGCACAGATGTATGATGAATTTTACCGCCTGCCGGACAAAACGGGAAAGCCGCATGTTAAAAACAGCGGAGCTGCCGAATATTGTCTGGTCCGTGGACTGGACGGAATTTAAAATTCGCGGGAAAAAGTTTTTCATTTTGCTTTTTATGGACGAGGCATCAAGATTTTATCTGGGCTGGTATATTTTTAACGCTCCGCCAACGGGCAACGACGTTACGGATTGTCTGCGGGATATCCTTGAGCGATATGAAGCCAGGCCGTTCATTATCAAATCCGACAGGGCGAAAGTGTTTTCATGCGCGCAATGGCTAGGATTGCTGGCGGAGAACGGCATAACGGCTCACAGAATACGCCCGCATTGCCCGCAGGACCAGGGTGTTATTGAAAGGGGAATGAGGGAAATTAAAACATGGCTTCGGGCTAATAAACCGGCTTGCGAAGAATTGTCCGCGTGCCTGGATGAAGGGATGTTTATGCTGAATTTTTTGAAGCCGAAAATGGTTTTAAATACCGCTACGCCGGCGGCTGTATATTTGGGGCGGCCTGTAATTTGCTGTGAACCTCAAAAGGAGATGCTATGTTTAACAAACTGATTTCCAAGTTTGTTTTAATCTCGGGGTTATGTGCCATTGCTATTAACGGGTATTGCGGGATAACTATTGTTTCCGCTGAAAAACTAAACGAAATGTTTGTCAATAAAGCTGAGAAACTGACCATTGTTGATGTGCGCGGCGGGTATGATTTCCAAAAGGGCCACATCCCGGGCGCTGTTAACGCGCCTTATAACATTGTGGATAAGGCGAATCTCCCCAAGGAAGGGGCTTTGGTATTGTATTGCGGCAATGACAAGTGTCCGCTAAGCCACTTGGCCGCTAAAACGCTTGAAACAGCCGGTTATAAGGATATTCAGGTGCTTGAGGGCGGTATTGCCGCCTGGATAGCCAAAGGTTTTGCGGTGGAAACCGCCGCCGGGGTGGAAAAGAAAAGCGAGGTTATAACCATTGCCAGTGTGCGGCCCGCCAAGGTGCGCAAGCGGCTGACGGATAAAACCATGGGCATAATAGACGCAAGGCCCGAAAACGAATTTAAAATAGCGCATTTGCCCGGCGCGAAAAATATCCCGCTTGAAGGTTTGGCAGCCGCAAGCGCCGACCTTTCAAAAGATACCGAGTGGGTGGTTTACGACAGACAGGCCGGAAGGGCCGGGGATGCGGCGCGGGCACTGGCGGCGAAGGGATTTAAAGTAAAAGAATTGTCCGGCGGCATACAGGTGTGGTCGGCGAAAAAATATCCGCTGGAAACAGGGCAATAGGGGATTACTTAGGTTCACGGTTCAGCGGTTCAACGGTTGAAAAAGCAGCTAAAGGCTGAGGAAGGATAGGGGAAAATGATTTACAGAAGGGGAAAGGCTAAACCGGATTTGTCCGCGCTTATTTTAGGCGTGAGCTTAAGCCTTTTGCCCGGAGCGAAAGCCGCCGCCCAGGAGACTTTGTGCGCCGAGGTCCGCCTTGAGATAAAACAGGAAGCCACGCTTGAAAGGGAAGCCTTTGATGCCGCCCTTGAAGTGACCAACCAATACCCCGCTTACGGGCTTGAGAGTTTCCGCGTAAATGTGATTATAAAGGACCCAGCCGGCCATTCAGCCGACGGGATGTTCTTTGTAAAGATAAGTTCCAAAGAAAATATAAATGCCGTTGACGGCACCGGCATTATCCAACCGACCAGCACCGCCACCATACACTGGCTTATAATTCCAAGCACCGGCACGGGCAGCATAAATCCGCTGGGGATGAAGTATTCCGTGAAGGCCGATATCTCATACAAGCTTAACGGCGTTTACTATTCCATTTCCACTTTTGAAGATTTTATAACCGTAAAGCCGCAGCCGGTTCTGAAACTTGAATATGTTCTGCCGTTTGAAGTTTTCGCGGATGAACCTTTGACGGACACTATAGAGCCCATTGAGCCTTTTCCGCTGGGTGTTAGAATAACCAATGTGGGGTATGGCCCGGCCAAAAACTTCCAGATAAATTCCGGCCAGCCGGAAATAATTGAGAATAAGCAGGGCCTTGCCATAGATTTTAAACTGCTGGGGACTTATGTGGGTGACAAGAAAATTCCGGACACTCTCCTGATTCCGTTTGGAGACGTTTTCGCGGGCGGGGTTAAACAGGCCGCCTGGATAATGTCCACCACGCTTTCAGGCCGTTTCACCCAATTTACGGCCACCTTCACCCACAGCGCGGAACTGGGCGGCGCGCTTACCTCGCTGATACAGAACGTTACCACCTATACGCTTATAAAAGATGTACTGGTGGACCTGCCGGGGCACGACAGCCAATTTGATTTCCTTGTAAACACCACCATGCCGCGCGGCAGCATTGAAGAACTGCTTAAAGGCGGCGGACATGTAGAGCCCGATGTTATACTGGAATCCGACCAGCCCACGCCTATACAGGTCGCACATCTGGAAAGCGAGCTTATTGGCGATATCAGCGGCGCAAATACCTCCGCAAAGCTCAGATTCACCGAACCTTACGGTTCTAACCTGTGGGTGTTTACTTCCGTGGCGGCCCCCCAGGACGGTAAAGCCAAGCTTGTGTCCGCTGTACGCAATGACGGCAAAACCATAAGCACAAATAATATCTGGATATCCAAGCATTTTGATAAAGATACAAAAGTGTATTCTTACCGCCTTAACCTGGTGGATTATAACCCGCCATCCATGGCGGAATATACCCTTAATTTTTCGCGTGAATCACTGGACGCGGCCCCCGCGCCCATAGCCGACCTTAACGCCTTTTCTGTTCCCATAGGCGGTCAGGCCGGGCTTAACTGGAGCGCTACCGGTGAAGACGCCAGTTCCGGAACTATAGTGGGCGGAAAATATCTTATACAGGCTGCAACCAGCCCGACATCGGCCTTTGACCCGGCTTTAGCGCAGGTCAGCTTTGCCACCAATACCGCGCCCGGAGCGGCGCAAACCTATTTGGTTAAAAATCTTGCCGGCAACGCCACTTATTATTTAAAACTGTGGCTTCAGGACACCGGCGGCAATATATCCCAGGGGTCAAATCTGGCGGAGATGTATGTATTCCCTAACCCGCCTGTGAACTTAGTAGTTGGTTCTATAAGTTCGTCCGCGGTATCAGTAAACTGGTCCGGCGGAAATAATAACCTGCCCATTGAATACGGCATATGGGCCGATACTGACACATTTGCACCGGCGGTCCTTGCCGCGCCTTTCAAGGACTCGTTTGACCGTTCTTATGTATTTGAAGGGCTTATGCCCAACACCACCTATTTTTTCCATGGCATAACAAGGAACATTGAAACCCTGGTAACTTCAGAGCAGGTCCTGCTTGGGCACGCGCTGACCCTGGCCGCGCCTCCGGGGCAGATAATTGCTTCACAGATATTCATTTCCAGTTTCACCATAACCTGGAACGCCGAAGCTAACAATGGTTTGACGCAGTACTTTATACAGATTTCCACAATAGCCGGCTGGTTGCCGGTGGCGGGGGAAAGCGGTTGGATTAATCAGCCCGAATACACCTTTAGCGGCCTTACGCCGAACACCACTTATTACGCGCACGCCAAGGCCAGGAATTCGGCCGGGGTGGAGACCCCCTATGTTGATTTGGGCATTCTGCGGACAAAATCTGTGGACTCTCTGCCGCCGGTGACGGAATTACGGGTAGAGGGGGCAGAGTATAGGGTAGAGGATAAAATATATATAACTTCAAAAACAGCCATAAGCCTGAGTGCTTATGACGACGCGGCAGTGTTGGGAGACAGGTTGGGCGATGTGGAGGCTTTACATTATTCCGTGGATTCGGACACCTTCATGATTTATGCCGGGACTTTCAGCGTAGCGGGCGAGGGCGGCCATGTTGTGAAATATTACAGCGTGGACACTTTCAGCAATACAGAGGCTGTAAAAACTTCCAGCATTACCGTGGATAACACGTCACCGGTGACCGAAATTCACATATATGGCTCCAGCACAACTGATGCGCAGGGGAATCTGGTTGTTTCAACCGACCATTACATAAGCTTTATAAGCTCCGACCCGGAATCAAACGGCGTGGCGTCCGGGTTAAAGAACGTACTGTTTAGCCTGGATGGCGGGGCTTTTACAGTATTCCAAAGCACATTCACATTGGCTGAAGGTTTTCACAAGATCGTGTATTACGGTGTGGATAACGTTGACAATACAGAAGCCACCCATACGTTCCAGGCGTTTTTCGGACAAGCGCCTGAAAATATTTCCTGGACCGGTCTTGCCGGCGACGGTAACTGGAGTAACCCCGCTAACTGGCTGAATGGTAAATTACCGACTGCTAACGACACCGTAGTTTTGGCCACCAGGGATACAATAAATATCAGCTCACCGACAGCGTTCCATTCTTTGGCATTAGGCGACGCGCAAGGGCTGTCCGCGCCCATTCTGCTTATTTCCACCGGCATCACTTTCACCGGCAACCTGACGCTTAACAGGAATGCTGTATTAACCCAGGGTACAACCGAACCTATTCATGCCGCCAATTTGTATATGCTGGCCGGATCTAAAATAGAGCACACGGCCAACACGGATCTAAAGCGAAGTGTTGTGAATCTGGAAGTGGCTGGCGATTTTGTAATGGAATCGGGGTCCAGTATTACAGTTGATGGACTGGGCTATGCGGGCGGTTCGCATGGGGTGGCCGGGTACGGTCCAGGCAAAGGTATTGCCACTTACTGGTTCGGCTCCGGCGCCGGTCATGGCGGGCAGGGTGACTGTTTTGGATATGCTGGGTGTTCGGCCTATGATCTGCTGGCAAATCCGACTGATCTGGGCAGCGGCGGCGGCGGTGGGTCATGTTACGACGGTAGAGGCGGGAATGGCGGAGGCGCTGTTATCCTGACAGTGGGTGGAGTTTTTAATCACAACGGCATCATCAGCGCCAACGGCAACAGCGGCGTTAATAACAGCGGAGCTGGAGGCGCGGGTGGGACGATTAATATAAACGCGGGCAATCTGAGCGGGAATGGGATAGTGACGGTCAATGGCGGACATTCCCCCGGCTGGGACAACGGTAGCGGAGGCGGCGGCGGGCGGATCGCGATCCGCGTATCAGGCAGTAACACCGCCGCGTTAGCCATGACGGCTAATTCAGGCGTTGGACCTAGCGGAAATGGCGGAGCCGGCACCATATACGTGGACAACCGCGGTGAGACGCAGTTGATCGTAAATACCCTCTATACTTTCGCCGGTACCACACCTATCACTTCCGCGATAGCCGAAACATCAGTTCTAATAATCAGCACGCTAAGCATGACGAACGCCAAACTGGCTTTTGATAACAGCGTAACACCTATTATCACCTCAAACGCTTCGTTTGCGGGGACAAATACGCTGGCGATCAGCAGTTTAACGATGATAAGCGATTTTGCGTTTGACAACGCGACATTACAGCAGGAAAGCACAACGACGCTGACTTTCATAGGTGACCTGACGCTGCGGAGCGGTTCTAAAATTACGGCCATGGCTAATTCAGGCGGGAACCGGTTATATGCTGTGAATCTGAATGTTGCCGGCAATATGGATATTCAGCCGGGCTCAAGCGTAAATGTGGATGGATTAGGATATGCCGGCGGGATTTCCGGGGCAGCCGGTTTCGGCAGCGGCGGCGGCAACGGCAGTAATGCCGGAGCCGGGGGCGGTGGTGGATACGGCG
>Ga0209417_1000448_pt1 | contig 98622 bp, 72 predicted proteins | sample RifGroF2_FD_184002 | JGI IMG/M metagenome (GOLD analysis project Ga0209417, IMG submission 184002) | Groundwater microbial communities from Rifle, Colorado, USA - Groundwater F2 (SPAdes) (version 2) | ecosystem: Environmental > Aquatic > Deep subsurface > Groundwater | place: Rifle, Colorado... | reverse complement strand
CATAGAACTCCAGAAGTAGGCCAGGTCTCGATGGTACGTATTCAGTAAACTATGTCGTTTACTTAATCCGTACTAAAAAGAAAATGCAAAAATTGGCTTGGTACACCATGTCTTTCACGTTGAAATCCGTTTTGTCATGAAAAAAGTATTGATTTCGCATTTTATTAGATGTAAATATTCACTGAATCCGCCGCGGCGGATTCAGTGAATATTTACCCTCGCCGAGGATTGCCCTATTTCCACGAAGTGATTATCTTGAAGAAGTCGGTGTTGTCAAGCGTCTTACCGAAGGCTTCGGAGTTCATGCCCCAGGCGTAGAACGGGACATTCACACCTGAATGCCCTTTGCTCTTCCATGTCACTTCAGGATAGACGCCCTTGCCGTTGTTCTTGACGACACTCAGTCCGCCGGTCTCATGGTCTGCAGTCACAATTATCAAAGTATCCTTGCGGTCCTTAGCCCAGTCGACAACCATCTTGACGGCATTCGCAAACTCAATAGTTTCGGCGACATTCTCCCCTATCTTGTTAGAATGTCCCGCATGGTCAATACGGCCGCCTTCGATCATTATGAAGAATCCTTTATCGTTCTCGAGGAGTGCAAGGGCCTTTTTAACCATCTGCGAGAGGTGGGGCAGTCTTGAAAAATCACCACCTTTCTCAAATGGCATGGGAGAGGCACCGAAAAGCCCAGCCCAGTATTTGGATTCCACAGAAAGCTTTTCCATCGATTCAAGGTCTGTGGAGACGGAATACCCGGCCTCCTTGAGCAGATCCGGAGACATCCCCTTGCAACCGCCGCCGAAAAGCAAATTCGGGTGGCTGACCTTCATCATATTATTGCTCAGTTCGACGTAGTCGTCGCGCTTCCGCCCATGCGTGCTGAAACAGGAGGGAGTCGCATCATTCATGTAGCTGGTGGTTAGAACTCCGGTAAGCTTCCCCTGCTCCTTGAAAACTTCGACCATGTTCTTCAAGTCCTTGCCGTCTCCGGGCAAGGCGACGCTGACGACCTTGTTGTTGACTTTCACTCCGGTAGCCAGAGCGGTAGCGGCAGCGGCGGAATCGGTGACAGAGCTGTCTGCGGATTTTGTCGTAACTTCACCTTTTACAGGCATTAATTCAAAACTAAGCGTCCCTTCCTGTCCGGTGAGATACATGCCTGCGGCCTTCACCTGCTCAGGCCCCATGCCGTCTCCGACCATGAAGATGATGTTCTTCGGCATCATTTTCTGCGCGGACGCAGAAAATGAGATGAGGAAGATTACAATAAGACAACAAAATCTTTTCATTTTTCCCTTTTATGTTAATTCTTTCGTTTGTAGTATCTCGTGTTCGAGCGTTCTTGAAGTAGGGACGGGCTTTAGCCTGTCCCATTCTTAAAACAAAGATGGTACATGCTAAAGCACGTACCTACTCAACGCGCAATAAATTGCGCTACTACCGAACAAAATTATTTCAAATTGGCTTCCGCAAACTCCCAGTTCACCAGCTTGTCCAAAAATGCGTTTATGAAATCTCCCCTGCGGTTCTGGTAGTCAAGATAATATGCGTGCTCCCAGACATCGCATGTCATCAGGGGATTCAGCTTGTGAGCGATCGGGGTGTCTGCGTTTGACGTCTTTACGATCCTGAGCTTGTCTCCGTCCTGTACGAGCCATGCCCAGCCGCTGCCGAACTGCGCCATTCCGGAATCGGCGAACTGTTTCTTGAATTCAGCATATGAACCGAATGATTTATTTATAAGTTCAAGCATTTTCCCCTTGGGTTCACCACCGCCGGACGGCTTCATCGACTTCCAGAAGAACGTATGGTTCCAGGCCTGGGCCGCATTATTAAAAATTGCCGTCATGTCATCCTTGCCCGCACTCGCAAGAATTATTTCTTCAAGGTTTTTGCCTTTAAGCGGCGAGTCCTTTAGAAGGGAGTTCAGCTTGTCGACATAGGCCTTGTGGTGCTTGCCATAATGAAATCCCATGGTCTTTGCAGTTATCACAGGCTCAAGCGCGTTTTCCTCATACGGAAGCTTTGGTTGTTCAATCAACCCGGCCCCATCTCCATATGCAATCAGTGAAAACACAGCGGCAACCGCAATCAAAACATTTTTCCTCATAAGACCCTCCGTTTTTTATTCCTCATAAACCCAAGGAGATTCTTCTCAGAAGATCTCACATGGTCTGGCAGGCGCCTGCCAGATTTTTCATATATCCCGACATATGCCTCCATAAGATGCATCCTCGGATATCTGCTCTCGCAGAAATGCACGAACTTCAAGGTCCTGAATGCATCGAACCAGGTATGGAAGGCGAAGGGTATCTTCCCCTTCTCCCTCGGCGTGTTCAGCAGGATCTTCTTCCATTCATCAAAAAATTTATTTCCTATAAGATATTCCCTGACCATGGAATCAAGCATCTCTATATCAAAAACTGGACATGCAATATCCAGACCGTCGACAATTGAAAATAATTTTTTTAATATGAAGAATATTTCCGGATTATAGAACATGAGCTCCTGACGCCCGTTCAAAATCTGCGAAATCCGCGGGCCGGTACCGAAGGGGACGCGGTCTGAAGGCCGCGGCGAAGGATGGACTGTCGTTCCCGTTATCTGTCCGATCCCTCCGAGTTTCCTGAGCGCCTGCATGAAATAGAAGTCCTCTCCGCCGTTGCGCCTGCGCATGCCCCCTGATCTGACATAATCCTCGGCCTTGCATACCATCGCCGAACCAAGAACGTTGTAGGCATAGGGAGACTGCGAAATCCGCAGTCCTTCGACATAATATCTCATGAAAAGCTCATATTGTGTGATGGCTGCGTCTTCCTCTGGAGTCCTGCCGGGCTGATGTCTGAAATTGACCGTCGCTCCGGCCATTCCCGGATTCGAGATGAAATAGCCATGTATCGTTTCCAGATAATTTTTCTCGACCATGGTATCTGCGTCGAGGGAAATTATAAGCGGAGCTCCCCGGTCCAAATCAAGGAATTCCAGTGCCGCGTCCATACCGATCTTCCTCGCGGCACCGACCCCCTCCTTCGGATTGATCTCCAGTCCGTGGCTTGAAGCGTCGATCCAGAAGAACTGGAGCCTGTACTGGTACGGGAACTGCGAATTCCGCATCGCTTCGAGCTTTTCAGTGTTCTCCCGGACCTTTGCGGGGTCCGCGGCCCCGGGCGGGGGGTTGTTGACAACGACCACGATCATCGTCTCTTCCAACTCTGCGGGATTGTTCTCCGAAAGCGCCTTGAGCGCATGCGGGAGGAATTCCATTTCGGCGTAGGCGGGAATTACAACGGCGTTTTTATACTTCCGGCAGGGCTGCCCCTCCAGTCTGTGTCCGCCCCTGTTCTTTAAAATATATTTTTCGTATTTCATGCTTTTAAAATAATTCTTATAATGTATTGTTAAAAAATTGTCAGGATATGGTAATCCATTTTATTATTTTCCAAAACTCTTACTATAACGAGGTAAAACATGAAGTTCAACATTTTTGATCTCCTTCTGCCAAGGGAGATTAAATTCTTCAAGTATCTGACCGAGCAGGCGGAGATCTTCATAGAAGGCTGTGAAGCCTTCAAGAAACTCGTCTCCAACATAGAGAGCATGAGCGTGGCCGACAGGAACAATCTTATCAAGAGGATAAACGAGCTGGAGCAGAAGGGAGACGATCTCGAGCATCACATAATCGACGAACTCCACAAGACCTTCATCACCCCCCTCGACCGCGAGGACATACACATGATAGTCCTGAACGTCGACAAATCCCTCGACATCCTAAACAGCATCGCCAGGAAATTCGAGATATACGGTGTGGACAAGGTGCCGGTGAACATATGCCGGTTCGCCGACCTCATCACCGAGATCGCCGTCGAACTCAGGAGGCTGTTCGCCGCACTTGAATCAAAGAACGACCTGAATTTGATAGTCAGGAAGATACATGAGCTTGAGAACAAGGCTGATGAACTCTTCCATACAAGCATGGCAGAACTCTTCCATGGGAATCATTCTCCTGTCGATATCATCAAGTATAAGGAAATATATGAACATCTCGAGGCCGTCGTCGACTCCGTCGACTTCATCGGCAAGATAGTCAGGGGAATAGTAGTAAAACAGGGCTAATCCATGGTAACGACTTTCACTCTAGTTGTAATTGTCATAGCCCTCGCCATCATGTTCGACTTCCTCAACGGATTCCATGATGCCGCGAACGCCATCGCCACCGTCGTGGTGTCAAAGACCCTCACTCCGTTCCAGGCGGTCCTTCTCGCAGGCTGCGCCGATTTCGTCGGTTATTTCCTTTTCGGAACAGCCGTCGCCAAAATGGTCGGCACGGGCGTGATAGAATCCGCGATATTGAAACCAGGCGGGCAGGGATTCGACGCTGGTCTTGGTCTTCATATCCTCCTTGGAGCCCTTGTCGGCGCGATAATATGGAACATCATCACCTGGCTTCTCGGACTTCCGACTTCAAGCAGCCATGCTCTTATCGGAGGTCTGGTAGGAAGCGGACTGGTCGCAGTCGGCACAAAGATAGTGATATGGGGCGGAGTATTGAAGATTGTCTCCTTCATACTGGTCGCTCCTTTCCTGGGCATGCTCGGAGCAATGATATTCACAGCAATTGTACTGTGGCTGTTCAGAAAGACGGACCACAAGAAATCAGCTTCCCTCTTCAAGAAGCTGCAGCTTGTATCTGCAGCATGCTACGGCATCGGACATGGCACCAACGACTCCCAGAAGACAATGGGAATAATCGCACTGGTCCTTTTCGCAGGGGGGATAAACAAGGAATTTACACTCGATAAATGGGTCATACTGGCCTGCTATTCCGCCCTTGCACTCGGCACTATCTGCGGAGGATGGCGTATAGTGAAGACAATGGGAACAAGCATAACCAAGATTCATGCGACTGAAGGCTTCTGCGCCGAAACATCCGCTGCTGTGGTACTCCTCGGAACGCAGCATTTCGGAATTCCGGTCAGCACTACCCACGTCATAGCCGGATCAATCATGGGCGTCGGCACCACGCAGCGTGCACCGGTGAGATGGATCACAGCCCGGAAGATCATCTGGGCCTGGATAATAACAATTCCTGCATCAGCGACTTTCGCCGCTATAGCCTATTTTGTATTCAGCCACCTGCTGACAGTCAAGTGATCTAAAGGAGCGCCGGCGTCTCGCCGGCAGTTCTTCATCCTATCTCCAGCATCTTATACTTCCTCGATCCAAGCTTCTTCTTCTCAAGTATCCCAGTTATAAGATATGGATCCTTCCTGTGGATCTTCTCGAAGAGATGTTTCCCGGAAAGAAGTTTGCGCCCGACGGGAAGTCCTGATTTCAGCAAGTCCTCCGTCTTGATCAGATCAAGGGTCGCCTTCTCGATGCCGGCAAGATTGTCCGATGCAAGGATCCCGATGTCGGGAACCAGCGACGGCGTACTCATGCCCCAGCAGTCGCAGAAGATCGTTATGTTCATGAGGACATTTATGTAGAAGATGTTCTTCGCGCCCATATCGTCGACCACAGCCTTGGTAACAAGCGCCAACCCTTCCTGGAAAGGCTGGAAGGAGTTTCCAGTGCGGGTCAGGGACTTCACCGGACAGGACATCACGCAGTGCCAGCAATATGTGCAGTGGTGGTAGAAGATCTCGTAGTTGCCGTCCTTGGTGAATTTGTTGGCTTTGTTCCTGCATTCCTTAATGCATTTCCCGCAATGGATGCATTTTGACTTGTCCCATTTTATTCCTCCTTCGAGCTTGTGGATCTTCGCCCTAGTCTCTCCAGGGACGACACCCATCGCGATGTTCTTGCATGCCCCGCCGAATCCGCAGTCTCCGTGCCCCTTGACATGGCTCAGCACGATCATCATGTCGGCGTCAAGGACTTCCTGCGACACCTTTGCCTCGTTTAGGGTCTGGAAGCCGATTTTAAATGTTTTCAGCGGAGGATGATTTTTCCTGAAGAGGCCTACGATCGGAGCTCCAAGGGATTTCTCGGTGTAACCGCGCCATTCGCAGTTGTTGGCGTCTCCATCGCATACGAAGACGGATTTCGGATTCCCCTTCTTGATGTGCTCTACGAGCTGCCTGATGAAGAACGGATGGATTGTAGTGTAACCGAGATTCCCACCGAGATGCATCTTGATACAGATTTTCTTGTTCTTGAATCTGTCCTGTGGCAGTGATTTCTTCAGCATCCTGTTGAATTTTGCTGGAAGAGTCGCTTCGGCTTCAAGCCTCTTGAACGCAGAACTTGCGAAATATACGTTTCCCATGATCAGTCCTCCTTTAATATTATGCTCAATCTGACAATATATTTCCTGAATGGCCGAGAACAAGGGGATATACACCTAGCCCATGCTTGACCCCATGGGATTATTGTGCTATAAAATGATACTTGAGTCAAGGAATGCCTGCTGCCGCAAGTTAAGATAAGGGGCATTGATATAAAAAATATAATTGAACATAAGGAGATTATCATGAACATAGGCAAATTACGCTGTGAATATTTGAAGAATCCAGTCGGAGTAGATGTGGTCAAACCGCGCCTGGGATGGATCGTTGGATCCGATGTGCGCGGACAGGGACAATCCTCTTGTCAGATATTGGTTGCATCATCATCCGAACTGCTTTCCCAGGACAAGGGGGACTTGTGGGACAGCGGAAAAATGGAAACTGATCAGTCATCCCATGTTGAATATTCCGGTAAAAACCTGAAATCACGCGACGTCTGTTTCTGGAAGGTCAAAATATGGGACAAGGACGGAAAGGAATCCGCCTGGAGCGAGACTGCGAGCTGGGAGATGGGACTGCTCAAGCCTGCCGACTGGAAGGCAAAATGGATCGCCAGCGGAATCAAGGCAGCCGTGGACAAAAGTTCGCCTGCTCCTTATCTGCGCAAAAAGTTCAAGCTGAAGAAGTCTGTAAAAAAGGCCCGCCTTTATGTTTCGGCTCTCGGTCTCTATGAGATGGAAATAAACGGGAGACGTGTCGGAACCGACCTTTTCACCCCTGGATGGACCGACTACAACCTGCGCGTCCAATATCAGACTTATGATGTGACTCCTCTCATATGGGAAGGAGACAATGCCATCGGTGGAATCCTGGGCGATGGATGGTTCTGCGGTTTCCTCGTGTGGGAAAACAACCGCAACACATATGGTCATCCCCCTCGCCTGTTCTCCCAGCTTGAAATCGAATATTCTGATGGAGGAAGGGAGCTGATTGTCTCGGATGATTCCTGGAAAAGTTCGACCGGCCCCATCCTTGAGTCCGACATATACAACGGCGAGATCTATGACGCACGCCTCGAAATGAAAGGATGGAGCTGTCCGGAATTCGATGACTCCCAGTGGAAATCCGTGGAAGTACATCCTGCGACATCAGCCACATTGAACGCCTCGCCTTCGCCGCGTGTCCATAAGATCCAGGAACTGAAATCTTCCCTGCAAACTGAACAGACGCCGGGAACTTTCATCTTCGATTTCGGGCAGAACCTTGTCGGCTGGACAAGATTGAAAGTCCAAGGGGACAAGGGAACTACTGTCAAACTTCGTTTTGCCGAAATCCTGAATCCCGACGGCACCCTCTACACGACAAACCTCAGGAGCGCCAGATGCACGGATGAATACATACTGAAGGGTGAAGGCGTCGAGACATACGAGCCACGCTTCACATTCCACGGCTTCCGCTACGCCGAGATCACAGGTTTCCCCGGCAAGCCTTCAGCGGAAACCCTAACTGCGGTCGTATTGCATTCAGACACTCCTCCCACCGGTTCGTTCAGCTGTTCAAATCCGATGCTGAACCAGCTCCAGCATAATATCCAGTGGGGACAGAAAGGCAATTTCCTGGAAGTGCCGACGGATTGTCCTCAGCGGAACGAGCGACTCGGATGGACAGGCGACGCGCAGGCATTCGTCAGGACCGCCTGCTTCAACATGGACGTGTCTGCCTTCTTCACCAAATGGCTGACAGATCTAGCCGATTCACAGTCACCGAACGGCGCCTTCCCCATGGTCGCCCCTGATGTTCTTGGAAAGAGGGAGGGTGATGGTGGAGCAGGCTGGGCGGATGCGGCAATCATATGCCCGTGGACAATCTATCTTTGCTACGGAGACAAGAGGATTCTCGCGACGCATTACAAAAAAATGACCAGTTATCTCGACTATCTTTCGACTGTCGACTTGAAAAAACGCCATTGCTTCGGCGACTGGCTGAATATAAATGACAATACCCCGAAAGAACTCATTGGCACTGCATTCCATGCCTATTGCGTGAAGATAATGGCGAATGTCGCAGATGTCCTGGAGAAAAAGGGGGATGCAAAACGCTACTGTTCGCTGTTTGGAAAAATCAAGAAGGCTTTCAACCATGAATTCGTTACTCCCAGCGGGAGGATTGTGAACGGTTCACAGACTTCCTACGTGCTGGCGATACACTTTGATCTGCTCTCAGAAGAACGCACCAAGGTTGCCGGAGAAAATCTCGTGCAGCGCATCGGTGAATGCAACAATCATCTTTCGACAGGATTCCTCGGCACGCCATACCTGCTTTTCGCGCTGCTCAAGACCGGACATGCGGATCTCGCATACAAACTGCTGCTTAATGATGACTTCCCTTCCTGGGGCTATCCCATAAAGCATGGTGCGACCACGATGTGGGAAAGATGGGACGGCTGGCGCCATGACAAGGGGTTCCAGGATCCGGGCATGAACAGCTTCAACCACTACGCCTATGGAGCAGTTGGTGAATGGCTTTATCAGACAGTTGCCGGAATCGACATCGACATTTCTTCCGCAGGATATAAAAATATAATAATGCGGCCCCTTCCCGGAGGAGGATTGACTCAAGCTGAAGCTTCATTGGAGTCCGTCCGCGGAAAAATCTCAAGCTCCTGGAAAATTGAAAACGGAAAATTCATCTGGGGCATTGCGGTTCCTGCAGGTTCAACTGCCACGATCCATGTCCCGGCAAAAGATTCCGCTTCAGTTCTCGAAGGCGGAAAACCTGCCAGCAATTCCTCCGGAGTTGAATTCCTGAAAATGGAAAATGATCGCGCCGTTTTCAAGATAGTCTCAGGGAAATATCAGTTCCAGGGCTCGGTATAGAACAAAGAGAACCTGAGAATATTGAGATGTGGCTCACAACAGTCCGTCGTAGGAGATTGTCGAAACTGGGAATGATTTTATCTGCCGGCAATTTGGCTGATTTCTTAAGTTGGAGTTCACAGCTTTAGCGTGTTCTTAAAAGTTATTTCCTTGCTAAATGCCTCGCGGAAACATGTCCTTTAACAGCTTTTTTCTCGTCTGCTGAAGAGAATGCCCTGCCTGAGGAACCAGAAAACGACAGGATGTTGAAAACCGGTTTGATTGTTATCCTGTCTTTGCCGGTCTCTATGCAGACCTTGTCGTGCTTCCTTATGCCAAGAACTGCCCGTGCCGACACCGGAAGGGTTATCTGCCCCTTGCTTGATACAGTTGAAATAAACATTGACTGTCCTTTACTTCATATTTATCCTTTACTTATTATATCTGGAATTTCATCCGTCAAATAGTAAAGCCTATTGAGTCAAGTAAAGCTTTTAAATATCGCCCGTAAAATCATGATGTCATCGACGAATATTTGCGTTTTCCAGTACAGCAGAATACCGCGTTTAATCCTTGTCCTTCAGGATAAACAACTTGCTTTGTATTCAGAATATGATATGTTATAGCTTTCAGGCGGATTATGTGGGAAATCAAGACTTAAATTTGTCATGCACGATAGATAATATCTGTTGAGAAAGCACACGGTAGAAAGTAAAAATTCAAAAATTTGAAGGAGGTGAGCAAGCAAATGGCAACAAAGAAAAAGGCAGTAAAGAAATGCACAAAGGGCAAATGCGGTTCCAAGAAAAAGAAATAAACATCCATGTCAAGTGGGATGCGCATACTTTTCCCCTACGCATAATCTTCCAGAAATAATTCTTCCGTCCAAACCAGCGATCAACTCCTGTGCCTGCGGTGCCTGCCCCAGTATCCCTCATTATGCTGATTATCCTTGTGACTGGCATGACCTTGATGCCCATGATGCTTTTGAGCATGGTGAGGTTTGCCGGAAGCGTGCTGGGGAGCGTGATCAGGAGCATTGACCTGGACATCGGCTCCATATGCAAAGCCTTCAAGCTTCTTCTTTTCAACCTTGGTTCCAAGTCGGCGCTCGATGTCACGGACTTCAGAGGCGTCTTCCGCAGTAATAAATGTTATCGCGTCACCTGAACGTTCTGCACGGCCTGTCCTTCCAATACGATGGATATAGTTTGTCGCCGTATCCGGAATATCATAATTTATGACATGTGAAATGCTTTCTATGTCAAGCCCCCTTGCGGCGATATCCGTGGCAACCAGGATCTTGATATGTCCGGACCGGAAACCGTCCAATGCGAGCTTGCGCTGGTTCTGAGACTTGTTCGAATGGATAATTCCAACAGTATAACCTGCTTTCATCAGGCCGTCCTTCAGGCGGTTCGCCCGGTGCTTCGTCCGCGTAAAGATAAGTACCGACCTGTGATCCATTTTCCTGAGCAGGGCGATCAGGAGGGCGGTCTTCTGCATTTTCGGGACAGGATAGAAACAGTGGTCAATGGTTTCCGCGGGCGCTTCAATATCTATGCTTATCCGTTCCGGTGTCCGCATGTGGTGTCTTATCAGATCCATCAGTTCATTTGCAAATGTTGCAGAGAAAAGAAGTGTCTGGCGTTTGGCTGGCAAAGCCGACAGAATACGTTTTATATCCGGCAGAAATCCCATGTCGAGCATGCGGTCGGCCTCGTCGAGTACCAGGATCTCGATGGTCTTCAGATTGACATAGCCTCTGCCCATATGGTCGAGCATGCGGCCCGGACAGCATACAATTATATCTGTTCCGTCTGAAAGAGCCCGTTTCTGATCATTCATTCCGACTCCTCCGTAGACAACGGCCGACCGGATGTTCGTGTGCCGGGCAAGCACTTTGATAACTTCGCGGGTCTGCTCCGCGAGCTCGCGGGTCGGCGTCACTATCAGAGCTCTTGGGGAACGCGGATGTGAATGTCCCTTGAGAAGATGGTTGAGCATCGGCAGGACGAATGCCGCAGTTTTGCCTGTGCCGGTGGCCGCCGTGCCTATTATATCAGAGCCCTTCATGCAAATGGGAATGGCCTGCCTCTGTATGGCGGTTGGGATTTTGAAATTGGCTTCCTCTGTTGCGCGGAAAAGCCGCTGGTCAAGATTGAACTGTTGGAAATGCATAGGTACTTTTATTATTTATTTTTCAGCTCCTAATAGACAGCGTTTTCCACTTATTACCAAGAGGATGAATAAAGAATCTCCTGACGCCCATCCTATCTCCGCCGCAAGCAACGGGGTATTACGGACGCCCTCCCTCGCCTCACGGCGGGCCGGAGATTCTTTATAACAAAAGAAAATCAAAGCCGACCCAAGGGTCGGGGAATTTGCCTGTGCCACATTACTGCGCCATTTTGTCGCATATTGGCACAGTCAGCGACATAATGCCGTGCGAATTTCGCAAAAGCGTTTTGAATATTGAATTTATATCTTATTCATCATTATAAACTTGCAACTAAGTAAATTTACTTGGCATAGGTATTGCTAATACTATGACCAAAAACAAGTCTTGGAGTCTGCACTGACATGAAAACACAGACTTCGAAACAAATGAAAGGAATCATACAATGGGAAAAATACTTGGAATAGATCTGGGCACCACCAACAGCTGTATGGCTGTCATGGACCACGGTGAACCCAAAGTCATAGCCAACGCAGAGGGCATGCGCACAACCCCCTCGGTCGTGGCTTTCACGAAGAACGGGGAAAGGCTTGTGGGCCAGACCGCAAAACGCCAGGCCATCACCAATCCTCAAAACACGATCTTCTCGATCAAGCGTTTCATGGGCCGCAAATACAGCGAAGTGAAGGACGAGATCAAGCTCGTGCCCTACAACATAGTCGAGGCCAAGAACGGCGACGCCGCAGTAAAGGTCGGCGACAAGATTTATTCTCCGCCGGAAATTTCGGCGATGATACTGCAGAAGCTCAAAACCGATGCCGAAGCCTATCTCGGAGAGGAGATCAAGGAGGCTGTCATAACTGTCCCCGCATATTTCAACGACAGCCAGCGCCAGGCGACGAAGGATGCCGGAAAGATCGCCGGTCTCGATGTGAAACGAATCATCAATGAGCCGACCGCCGCATCCCTGGCCTATGGTCTCGACAAGAAAAAAGATGAGATCGTCGCAGTATATGATCTTGGCGGCGGAACATTCGATATCTCGATACTCGAGCTCGGCGAAGGCGTGTTCGAAGTCAAATCCACCAACGGCGACACGCATCTCGGCGGCGACGATCTCGACCGCGCAATAATCAACTGGCTCGTCGATGAGTTCAAGAAGGAAAACGGGATGGATCTGACAAAGGATCCCCAGGCCCTACAGAGGCTCAAGGAAGGCGCTGAAAAGGCCAAATGCGAACTTTCATCCAACCAGAGCACCGACATCAACCTGCCGTTCATAACGGCGGACGCGAGCGGACCCAAGCATCTTACACAGACGCTGACAAGAGCAAAACTTGAACAGCTCTGCGACAGCCTGCTCAACAGGACTTTCACTCCGGTCAAGAACTGCCTGAAAGATTCCGGATTTGACGCCTCGAAGATAAACGAAGTCATAATGGTCGGCGGACAGACCAGGATGCCGAAGGTCGTTGAGATCGCGAAAAAGCTTTTCGACGGGAAGCAACCGCACCAGGGTGTAAATCCCGACGAAGTCGTGGCTGTCGGAGCTGGAATCCAGGGCGGAGTCCTCACTGGACACGTCGAGGACATTGTTCTTCTCGACGTCACACCTCTCTCCCTCGGAATCGAGACCCTCGGCGGAGTCTCCACCAGGCTTATCGAACGCAACACCACGATCCCGACCAGGAAGAGCGAGATATTCAGCACGGCGTCGGACAACCAGCCGTCAGTCGATATACACGTCCTCCAGGGCGAACGCGAAATGGCGCGCGACAACAAGAGCATCGGCAGGTTCCGTCTTGAAGGACTTCCTCCCGCACCGCGCGGCGTTCCGCAAATTGAAGTCACATTCGACATCGATGCGAACGGAATACTCAACGTGACGGCCAAGGATCTCGGCACCGGCAAGGTGCAGAAGATCACGATCACTGCTAGCTCGGGACTCAGCGACAAGGACATCGAGAAGATGGTGAAGGACGCAGAGAAGTTCGCAGAGCAGGACAAGGGCGAAAAGGACAAGATCGAGACCCGCAACAAGGCCGAATCCATGATATACCATACTGAAAAGCAGATGAAGGAGTTCGGCGAGAAGCTTCCTGACAACGTGAAGAAACCGGTCGAGGAAGGGATTGAGGAGCTCAAGAAGGCCAAGGAGGCCGACGACATCGAGAAGATGAAGGGTACGATGAAGAAAATCGAGGAGCATCTGATGAAGTTCGGCGAGGAGATCTACAAGCAGGCAGGAGCGAACCAGGCAGGAGCCGGTGCAGCAGGCGGTCAAGCCGGGGCTGCGGGCGGACAGCCAGGATCCTCGGGGCCGGACGAATCGGAACAGAAGTCCTCGAAGAAGAAAGGCTCTTCATCCGACGAAAAAGTGGTAGATGCTGAAGTTGTAGACGACGACAAATAAAAATGCCGGACGGCATTTTTATAATTATAAGACAAAAGATAACCATTAACCAATAAAGAAGGAGTAGAAGAATGAGCAAATCGAGGATCAAGCCAATTGGAGATCGTATCCTGGTGGAAGCGATCGAAGACATGGAGCAGATGAAGGGTGGAATCGTCATCCCGGATTCAGCGAAGGAAAAGCCACTTGAGGCGAAAATCATCGCACTCGGGACAGGCAAGGTCGATGAAGATGGAAAGAGGATTGCATTCGACGTGAAGGTCGGAGACATCGTGCTTACCAGCAAATACGGCGGTACTGAAGTCAAGTATGACGACAAGGAATACAAGATTCTCAGCCAGAGCGACATTCTCGCCGTAATCGAGAAATAACCAGAAAATCAATAAAAGGAGATAGAATAATATGGCAGCGAAACAACTTTTGTTCAGCGAAGAGGGCCGCAAGAAGATCCTCCTCGGCATCGAACAGCTCAGCAGGGCCGTGAAGGCCACACTCGGACCGAAAGGCCGCAACGTAGTTCTTGACAAGAAATTCGGTTCGCCTCTCGTGACAAAGGACGGCGTGACCGTCGCAAAGGAAATCGAACTCCAGGACCCCTTTGAAAACATGGGCGCACAGATGGTCCGTGAAGTCGCAAGCAAGACATCCGATATCGCAGGCGACGGGACAACCACGGCGACAGTTCTTGCCGAGGCGATTTACCGCCAGGGTCTCAAGAATGTAACCGCAGGTGCGAATCCGATGGCCCTTAAGCGCGGAATCGACAAGGCCGTCGAAGCACTCGTCAAGGAACTCAAGAACATCAGCAAGAAGGTCGGTGACCGCGAGCAGATCGCCCAGGTAGCCACTATTTCAGCGAACGGCGACAGGGAAATCGGAAGCAAGATCGCGGACGCGATGGACAAGGTCGGCAAGGACGGGACAATCACCGTCGAAGAAGCCAAGTCAATCGAGACAACCCTCGACGTCGTCGAAGGAATGCAGTTCGACAAGGGATATCTTTCCCCGTACTTCGTGACCAGCGCAGAGACGATGGAAGCAGTTCTCGAAGAATGCTACATCCTTGTATATGAGAAGAAGATCAGCAGTCTCAACGACATGCTTCCTCTTCTCCAGTCCGTCGCCAAGACAGGCAAACCCATGCTGATCATCGCAGAGGAAGTCGAAGGCGAAGCCCTCGCGACACTCGTCGTGAACAAGATCCGCGGCACCCTCCAGGTATGCGCAGTCAAGGCTCCCGGATTCGGCGACCGCCGCAAGTCCATGCTCGAGGATATCGCAATCCTCACCGGTGGAAAATGCATCACTGAAGACCTCGGTGTCAAGCTCGAGAACGTCAAGATCGACGACCTCGGCAAGGCCAAGAAGGTCACTATCGACAAGGAAAACACCACGATCGTCGAAGGCGCTGGCAAACAGTCGTCCATCATCGGAAGAGTGAATCTCATCCGCAAGCAGATCGAGGAGACGACGTCCGACTACGACCGCGAAAAGCTCCAGGAACGCCTTGCGAAACTCGCAGGCGGCGTGGCAGTCATCAACGTCGGAGCCGCGACTGAAACTGAAATGAAGGAAAAGAAAGCCCGCGTCGAAGACGCCCTCCACGCAACACGCGCTGCGGTCGAGGAAGGCATTGTCCCCGGAGGCGGCGTAGCCATTCTCCGTGCTGCAAAGGCCGTAAGGGCCCTCAAGCTCGAAGGTGACGAATCCATCGGCGCCGACATCGTCCTAAGGTCGACAGAGGAACCTCTCAGGCAGCTTGCCGCAAACGGCGGGTATGAAGGTTCGATCGTCGTCCGCGAAGTCCTTGACCGCAAGGTCAACGAAGGATTCGATGTTGAGACAGGAACATACGTGGACATGCTCAAGGCCGGTATCATCGATCCGACCAAGGTGACACGTTCAGCCCTCCAGAACGCCTCGTCCATCGCAGGACTCCTCCTGACGACCGAGTGCATGGTCACGGAAATTCCTGAGAAGGAAAAACCGATGCCGATGCCTCACGGCGGCGGCGGAATGGGTGGAATGGGAGGAATGGACTACTAAGTCAGTAGACCAGGTGTCGGGTTTCAGGTGTCAGTAAATACCTGGGACAGATACCGAATCTCAGAAAATCAAAAGGCGTGCAGGAAACTGCACGCCTTTTTTTATTGATAAGTAAGGTGGTTTTTAAACCACCAATTAAACGTCGGGTTGAAACCCGACATACTTTATTCAAATTGCAATATCAATGAAGTCTTTCTTTCCAAAGGTCACTTACACCCGACACCTGAACACCGCAAATTGACGGAGCCGGCAATTTGCTACTTGATCTTCCAGACGTTCCTGTTCAGATGGAACTGCCATTCAATATCGGAAAACTCGTCTGCAAGCATTTCCGTCAGATGGTGGAGCCCCGGATTTTCACTCAGTTCATGTCCGGTCTCGATCATAGGGATTCCTGACTCGACCGCAAAGCGGAAACCGTAGTTGTCGGACTCACCGGCTATGAACACATCACAGTCCTGTTCCACCAGCCTCTGCTGGTATCCGACATTGACAAAGAGACCGAGTCCTCCCCACGGGAGCCCCACCCTGCTCACTATTTTCCTCGGATCCCCGCCGTCTGCGATCCGAAGAGATTTCATGTTCATGCGTTCCTTGACCCTTGATACAAGCTCTCCCAGCGAACAAGGTTCTATCTCATACACTTTCAGGACTCCGTCGGAGACCACTGCCTTGCCAAGTCCGAGAAGCGTGGCAAAATCATCCAGTATGCAGATCTCATCGGCGGAACCATGGATGCGGAGGCAGCCCAGGCCATGTTTGTCAAGAAGTTCCCTGCGTTTCCTGTTTACTTCCCATTTTTCCCAGCCCGCAGGAGGATTGTCCGATTTCTGGACATCATATGGATAGTAGAGGCTTTCGTGTACGATGAGAAGCTGGTTCTTCTTTTTTCCTGCCGCATTGATGGCGTTAGGAGTCGCCATCCAGCATACGGTAACTCCTGTAAGCGGAATAGTGTCCTTTCCATGGAATATTCCTTCGTCCTTGTTCAGCCGGTGTCTGGACCATTCTTCAATCTTCCTGACAATATCTTTTGCCGTTGACATTATAATTCTCCCTGTCCAATGCCTAATTTAATTTCATGTGAAATTACTACGGATGGGGGAAGAATCAAGGGATAATTTTCAAGAACGATACATTCACATCTTTCCATGGCGCAGGATGGACAGGAGAAGGAAGCTCCCTAAGAGCAATGAAAAGACGAATGTGGCGAATCCGAGGAAGGAGATTCCGAATAAAAGAGGCGGAATCTTTGCATGCATTATAAGGGAGGAGCCGACTATCATTGCCGAGGAGATTATGGAAAAAGCAATCCTGTTGCTGATCTGGTCATGCTTGTGCAGCATCGGCTCCAGCCCTCGGTGCTCGAACTGGATCTTGATATTCCTGTTTTTGAACTGGTTGAGTATGTCCCTGAGCCCTCCGGGAAGATTGCGGAACAGATCTGAGTAATCGGAAAGGCTGGTGTATACGTCCTTGAAAATGTTATACGGGCTCATGTTCTCTAAAATCATTTTCCTGACGAATGGTTCGATGTGCTCTATGATATTGAAGTCCGGTTTTAACTTTCTGAGTGTTCCTTCAAGCGATGTTATTGCCTTTCCGAGGAGATAAAGATCCGACGGGATCATGAGCTTGCTGCTGATAACCAGCTTGAAAAGATCGTTGAAAAATTTGCTGAGGTTGAGGTTGTGCAACGTTACGCCGGCATATTTATCAATGATTTTGAATACCTTGTTCTCAAACTGTTCCCTGTTGATGATTTCAGAATTCGTGGAAAGTTTCATTGTAGCATTTGCGACTCTCCTGGGATCCTTTTGAACAAGTCCAATAATGATTTCACGGAGAACTTGCCTGTTTCTCGGTGAAAGTATTCCAACCTGGCCGAAATCGACAAAACAGATGACATTGTTTTCACGGATTATGATGTTCCCCTGATGCGGATCCCCGTGGAAATAGCCATGCTCAAATATCTGATCCATCAGGAGGTCGCTCAGCGTTGTTGCAATCAGATCCAGATTGTAATCCGGATTGTTGCCTTCCTTTATTGTGGCGAGGGACACTCCTTCAATCATCTCCATTGTAAGTATGCGCGTAGTCGTATACTCCTTATACACCCTCGGGAAACATACCCGTTTGTCCCCGTTGAATTTCCTGGTGAACTTTTCAATATTGTCCGCCTCGTTGATGAAGTCGAGTTCTTCGTTGATGCAGACCTTGAATTCCTCGACAATCCCGGCGGGATTTATGACATCCATGCCGGAAACGTATTTTTCCAGCAGCCCTGCAACTTCCCCCATTATTTCAAGATCCGCCTCGATCACTTCCTTTATGCCGGGACGTTGTATCTTGACGGCCACTTTGGTCCCATCATGGAGCTTTGCCTTATGGACCTGGGAGATTGAAGCCGATGAGAACGGTTTTTCGGTGAACTGCTTGAAAATCTTGCTGATTGGAGCCTTGAACTCCTTCTCTATTATAGCTACAGCCTCGGCGTTGTCAAAAGGTGGCACTTCGTCAAGAAGCGATTCAAGTTCAATGCACAGTTCCTGCGGGAGGAGATCTGGTCTGTTGCTTACAAACTGTCCGAGTTTGACATAGGCGGGTCCAAGCTCCTCAAGTACGAGCCTGATTCTCTGCCAGTGGTTGAGCTTCTCTTCCTCATCATCCAGCAATCTGCCTCCGGATACGTATCTGTGCCTGAACGGGATGAATCTGAGGAGGTTGCTGTTGTCGACAAAATCATAGAATCCGTGCTTGACTAGAACGCCGACGACCGTTTGGTAGCGTTTGTACTGATGGTGTCGCCATCCTGATTTTCTTTTGCGGAAATACATCGATGCCTTTGTTTCACAGCTCCATGTTCTACACGATCATGTTTGGTGTTTATTTTTTTGGGCTGCAGGCAGACCCAGCCTTAGGCCGGGCATCCTTTTTATTTAATTTTGATTCAATCCTGGCGAGAGTCCTTTTGAGCTCATTAATCTCCTTTCCCATCTTCTCGAACCCGACATTGCACGGGAGTTTGACATTCTTCATTTTTTCTTCGACGATACTGGAAAAGTTTTTCTCAAAATAATTTTTCATGTCATCCGCCTGTTTCAGCAGATCGTTCACAAGCTTCTCGCCCTCGTCTTCTGAAAGCTTGCTCTCTTCGGCAAGTTTTTTCCCGAATTCCATGACTTTGGTCCGTGTCATTGCCATCAGGCCGATCCCGATAAACATGTTTTTCTTCAGCTGCTCGATCATGATACCCTCCTTGTTGATCCGAATTTTAATATTAACTGGAATGTTAATGTAGAAGTATAGATCTTCAAACGGTTTTCTGCCATGGGGTTTAACCCTACCTGATGACCGGGGTGGAAAAAGAAAAGGGCGTGCGAAATTCGCACGCCCTTTTTCATTTTTGTCGCGGATGACTGGAGTGTTGGATGATTGCGGGAAAGTAAACAAGGAGTCGAACCTCTAATTACTCAATCATCCAACAATCCATGCATCCGCTCTTCTCTCAAGTATGTCAGCTCATCTGTAATGCTTCAATAAAAAGCATGCCCGGGGACAGGGCTGTTACACCCAAATCCCCGGACATGCTTGGGGGGTCTAATTTAAGAAGTACGCCCGGGGATAAGGCTGTTACACCTAAATCCCCGGACATACTTGGGGGGTCGTTGAAAATTATATCCATCATCTTTTCCATTCGCCACTTCCTAATTTAAGAAGTACGCCCGGGGGCAAGGCTGTTACACCTAGACCCCCGGACATACTTGGGGGGTCGTCAAATAGCAATCCAGCTTCTTCTCCTCATTTGTAAATCGGCTCAGGCTTTATTGTATGAGTTCCATTGCTTGCACCGTTTATCGCATGATCCCTGAAAAGTTCGGCCGCCTTAGCCGCAATCTTCGCCGTGTCTATCTTTACGGACCACATTCCATCAAGGACTAAGGTCCCGTCGCATCCGATGACGATTACATCTTCGGGAACCTTGTATCCTTTTTTGATAAGTTTTCCATGGAGCCTGGCCGCCTGCATGTCATTCTCGCAGAAAACGCAGTTAATCGAGCCGGGGCTGAGCTCCATGAAGGAGATGACAGCATCATCATCCGCAAAGATCTGGTCTCCGGCCGGCGTATGCCCTTTTCTCTTCATTGCCGAATAGACATGGATGAACTTGCTCCCGGAAAGATGCGGATACTGCCTCAGCAAAGGTGAATAAAATGCGATCTTGTCCTTGTCGGAATAAACCGCCCTCTCATAAAGCTCCGTATATGCATCTTTGAAGTCCAGATCAATGTTGGGTATGTTCGCATTGTCGGTCATGGTGCAGGAGATGCCGACGACCGGATGCGTTTCAGTGATTTTCTCGAGGACTTCTTTTTTGCCGAATGACACGAGTACGCTTCCTGAAGTGGCGAGGCTTCGGTTCAGTTCGAGAGTCTTGCTGATGGAGTCGCAGATTATGAGCTCATATGAGTATTTCGTGAATTCTTTTGCGAGGTTGGTGGCGAGGCTGCCGAAATATGGATTTTCAAGTTCGCCCATGTAGACGGAAATAATCTTGAGATTGCTTTTTGCCAGGCCTCTGGCAAGCAGATTAGGAGTATAGTTGAGAGACTTTGCAGCATCAAAGACCTTCTTTTTGAAAGCGGGCTTTACGGATTCCTTTCCATTGAAAACCCTGCTGGCGGTCACTATTGACACGCCTGCTTTCTTCGCCACATCTCTGAGAGTTACACTCATAGAACCACTCCAGTTGTATAATCGATTTCACATTAGTATAACCGATTACACGGGCAATGTCAATAGTTCTACAATAAAAAAAACGATTTTTTTGAGGCTCTGTTATTTGAGGTTCTTCTTAATGATCTTTATCGACATCTTTTGACAATGATCGCTCATCCGGCCATCCTTGGATATCTCTTCCAGCCTTCCATGCGCAAAGGAAAGCTTTGCAGGATCCTTATCATTGACATCTTCCAGCTGAAACATCATCCTGTCAACAGTATTTTTATCCTGAGAACTCAAACATTTCAGAACAAATCCCTGCACCTTGGTATCCCCAAGCAGAAGAAGGCTGCCAGCCGCCTTGCTTGAAACATAAATATTGTCGTCCAGCATGTTTTGAAGTGTTTTTATATTCTGCTGGATGTCACCCGGATTACACATGGAAAGACATTCCGCCGCTTCCTCCCTGGCATCGCTATCGCTGTCAGCCGCCAATCCCCTGAAAAAGTCCTGTGACAATTCAGGACCTATGTCCCTGACAGCTCCAACAAGAACCTTTGTACTGATAAGAAATTCATTCTTAGCCGGATTGATCGGGAGTTTTGTATTTGAAACCATTATTTCACCCCATTCCTTCCCAATGGCTTTTATATCCCTCAAATAGTCATAGCGGGTCCTAGCCTCTGAAACAGCCTGTGCGAAGAGATAGCCTTGATTGCTTCTGGACTCCTTCTCCTTTTTAATTTCAGGATACGCGCTGATTATAATAGGAAGAGCTTCCTTTGACTTCAATTTCCCCAGTGCCCATATTATCGACGCCTGTGAAAGCCCGCTTTCAAAATCAAGAGCCTTTATGAGATAGGGAATTGATGAGTTGTCCCTTATTTCACCGCAGGCGCGCGCGGCATTCGAACGGACCACCCGGTTCTCGCTTTCAAGCGCCTTGTGCAGGATAGGAAGAATGTCCTTCCCCGCATATTTGAACACCTTCTGCGAAAAGATCGCCTCGCCGTAATTCGAATCTGGGCCAGGATCGCTTTCCGGATATGCCTCAAGCAGGACCGGAGCCGCGTCTGGATGTTTCAAAAGAGATTTTCCAAGTTCAACAAAAACCTTCTGCCTGGGCTCATAATCATCGCTGCCTAACGGATACTTCATCAGCATCTTGAAGACTTCCTTGTCCGCGCAGGATGCAAGCGCCTCGAATACATCCTGCTTGTTCGTGCCCCCGCCACCTGTCATTCCCGCCCCATAATACAGACATCCGGAATTTTTCTGTTTCAGGATACCTTCATAGACCGGAAGTTCCACGGGACTTCCGAGTCTTGCAAGCGATATTGCTGCAACAGACCGGAAATACTCGTCTTCGCTCTTCAAACACTTCCTCAGCGGATCAATCGCATTTTTATCCTTCATCCTCATAAGCACAATAAGAGCGGAGCCTCTGACATATTGATTTGGATCGTCAAGGGCGGCCGACAACACAGGAATGAAGGCCTTGGGATTGCCTTCTGCATCTCCCTGGGATGCAATAATGGCTTCAGCCTTCAAATATGGATTGCCGCTGTCCAAGTATTTTTTCAGACTTTGCGAATCCTTCCATCTTATCGATTTCGCTTCCTCAAGGAATTTCCTGTCTTCAGAACCTGTCAGTTTTGGATTCAGCTCGGAATATCTGCAACCTACCAGGCTGGCGCCCTTCTCCGCGACAACAAGCCCTCTTGTCCCGCAGATATAAATCTTACCGTCAAACTCCTGTTGTGAGATTTTTGCTCCACCGATATAGGGCATCTTTTCATATTTGGCCTTCTTCAATCCATTGCCGTCCTCCGCTTCCTCCCGTGAAATATACTTGGGTTTTGCGTTCGCCCAATACGGAGCATTTCCGGGATTGAAAACTGATTCAGGATAAAGCCTGTATCTGAAATCGGCCTCCCTCATATATTCCGGGCCATACTTTACTTTAAGCCCCTGCCCGCCCTCGGAAACTTTCACATCGGCAAGTTTGTTGGTAGCCAATCCGTCACTGTCGAAATATGAATGGAAAACAAAGGTTTCAGGATTGAATACCAGCAGTCCACCGCCATGGTCTCCAAATCCGGTCGCAAAATAAAGCCTTTCCTTGAAACTGCAGCCTGAAAAAAAGATATTTGCCGGAAGTCCGTCGCTAACCGTGAAATTGCCGATCAGCCTGTCAGCCTTATTGACAACCGAGAGGCCGTAGTCCGTGCATATCCATTTTCTTCCGGAAGGACTTTCATTCAATATGGAATATACATGGATACCTGGAATGGATCCGTCACCACCGGAAATCTTCTCAGCATCTCCATCCTTGGATATAAGATACAGGCCTCCAGGATAATCTTTCATCTGGCTATATCCATGGGAATTGTCGTTTTGTCCATATTTATAATCATATGAGTCTGAAGGCTGTGCCGCCAGGACGGACCTGCCGTCCGAAGTTTTCATGAGATACCATCTTGTCGCATGTACAACTATGTTCTTCAGCTTGCACTCATGGCTTAAATTATCGCATTCGAGTATATTGTCCTGCTTCTGGAAGACAGTTCCATACATGAGAAAACCGGGCATATCCCCCTTGATCGCAACCTCGGCGGAATCACTGAGCATTCTCAATTTACCAGTCTCGCCATTAAGGACATATCTGCCATAACCCGGACCGAACACAGGTTGTCCGTCAAGCTCCCCATAATATGAAAACGGGCCGTTGATACAGGATTCGCCTCGCGATTGATCCTCAATAAGGAAAGGCGTTACTTCCAGAGTGTCAGGATTGATTATGCATGGACGATCACGGAGAGGTTCTCCAAGATTGACATGACCGTATATCTTGTTCTTGGAAAATGAAATCGGAAATACCGGAGAACTTTTATAAACAAGCTTCTGCCATTTGCCAGTTTTCCTTACAAACCTCCTGTCGTTTGCCCAGACATGATTCCCGTCCACATGAAGAATTTTCCATTCCTGATTGTTCTGCACTCCAAGCTCGTCTAAAGAAAAAACTTTGAGCTGCATATTGTCTGTGTTCAAGAGTTGGATGTTCCTGCACGTCCCTATCCAAAGTTCATTTTTGCAAAGCACCAGGGATTCGACCCTGTTAAGACGGCTGATATCCTCGTTTTTGCGATCCTTTTCACTTACATCCTTGTCCAGGAAAACATGCTTTATGTTCCAATCACTCAAGCCTATCCTGAAAAGACCTGAAGGTGTTCCGGCCCAGAGACTGCTGTTATCTGATTCCAGACAAATCACCGCGGCTTCAAGGGGTATTTTGAATTTTACCTTGAGATCAGTTCCATACACAGTTATCCCCCAGGGATGTCCGGTGAAGAAATAGCTTTTATTTCCTGCAAGACTCAGAATATTGTCCGATGAGGTGATAATACTCACGCCATCGGGAATATCACGCCATATGCATGGTGTTTCACCAGCTTTTCCGCCAATCGACTTGTCCATTCGTCGCAGATACTGGCGTTTCGACGGGCAATCGGGGATCTTGTCCCAAAGCTTCCCAAGTTCCACGAGCAGCTTCTCGTCGGCGCGATCTATCAGAAGCCCCATGGATGAGTTCAGATATGACCTGTAGCCAATCGCACCTCCTGACTCATAGGAGGATTGGAAATCCTTCTCCCACCATTTTCCAAAAGGCTTGTCGCCGGAAGCCATCTTCATTCCAAGGCTGAAGAACTTCTCATCCTCCTTGTTTTTCAGATAAATGCGCAATAACCTGTAGGCAAGATCAAAATAACTTTTGAACTGCGTCCGGTTATAAGCACCTCCCTTGCCTCTCCAGAAGACATCCTTTTCGTTTGGCTGAAGGAGGATTTCCATGATAACGACGGCTTCCTTTCCGGTGTCCGAGCCTGAATCCGCCATTGAATCCAGAAGTTCCAAAAGCGCCAGCGAATTCCGGGATCCCGCCTTGGAAATTTCAGAAAGGAACATCATTTTCTTTTCTGCCGGCTCTTTATCAATACGGCTAATCCAGCTGTCCATGCCGACCGGGTTTTCTGCAACGGCTTTCGCACACATCCTGATGTCACCGGAAAGCCAAAGGAGATTGGCCCTGGCCTCAGGGCTTTTAAGGCTCGAAGTTTTTTCACCCCCCCATTTCCTGAATTCTGCTTCCCTTTCTACGGCCAAAAACTTCTTCGATATGCTTTCAACCAGCTCAAAATCATCCAGCAGATCAGGATTCGCGTCGAACAGCTTCAAGGAATAATCCAATATCTTTTCCGGCGTACCGGCGGCATTATAAAGCGAAATCAGCTTTTCCAAAAGCTTTTTCTGGAACAACAGCTTGTCCCTCTCCTCCAGCCCGCGAAACCTCGGCCTCGCCTGCTGGGAAAATCTCGAAGACATGAAATAGTCCTCATTCTTGTCTGGCAGATCCGTCTCCGCGAACGGCATATTCAAAGCCTTTTCATATTCTCCTGCGGCTTCCCGTGTCTTCCCATAACATTCATAGACGGTTCCAAGACGATATGCCGCACTGAGCCCATCGAACTTCATTTTTTCAATATATTCTTTTTCAAGCTTGAGAGCCTCATCATTTCTTTTCTGGCATGACCGTATTTGCGCAAGGACACGCAAGCTCCTGTTCTCCCCCTTATGGACTTGTTCTTCAAGAGGTTTTATGAGTTCGTCTTCCTTCCCCAGTTCCTTGAACGCGCCATAGGCGAGACGTATGAATTCCACGCGGGAAAGACCGCCATATCCCTCAAAAATGTGCGAATGATCGATTATTGCGGCATTTTCTATCTCTGGAAGAGCAGTATTTGCGTCTTTTTCAGCAAGTACCGTCGGCCTGACAAGCAGAGGATTCCTGTCCATGTCAATCAGTAGAACAGGTTCCAATAGTATCTTTAATTCTTTTTCCGGCCGTTTGCACTGCTTCTCAAAAAATGCGTAATCAATTGAAAACCTCAATCCCTGTCCGTCAAAACCATAAGGTTGGACAATAAATTTCCGTATCGTATCTTTTTGCTGGGCTCCGGAATGGATATTTCTGGCAATATAAGGCCGGCTCAATTTCCGGTGAATATTCCATATCCTGTCAAACTCCCTTTCAGCATCCTCCCATGCTTCCAGGGCGATAAAACGGCGGATGAGCCAGTTGTCAGAATGACTGCCGCAGCCAGTGACAAACGGTTTTAACAGGCTGTTCTCATTTATGAAATCAAAGCCGGAATCCCCGGCCTGCTCCACTTTTATAGGACAGTCTGTGATGTATTCATATTCGGGAATAAAACCTTTCTCCCAGGTTTCATCGGGCTTGGTTCCAATTTTACTGCTGGCGGCCCGATATGACATCAAAGCTTCATTTTTGCGGCCAAGTTTCAGAAGCAAGTCGCCTTCCAATGCATTAGATATAGGAAAGGAAATTCCTTGACGGTTCTTTTGCAGGAGTTCAAGATATTTTTCCGGTTTTACAAGGGCAATCTTCAGCGCCTTATGCTGGGCTCCCGGAATTTTGCAGTAACTTAAAAAGGCTTCTTCGGCCTTTCCTTCACTCTCAAGCACTTCCGCCTTGCTGAATGGCTCGTAATAATCTTCAGCATTTGACGGGATCAAAAAGAACAGGAACTGTAAAAGCAGGATGCAAATCAAATGACAGTGAAAGTTTCTCATAATACCCCCGTTTATTCACGGAGATAACGTAATGCTCCCATCACTTAAAGGCAAGAAATGATATGGAATCATGAACATGTCTGAAAAACACTCAAAACTCCATCTTGATCATTTATCCTCATGATAATTGGCCTTTCTTCCGGCGTCTTGTTCGGACGGTGAAGCGTCATCATCAGCTGGCCCTCAAAAGTCCTGAAGATCATTCCGTGCCCACCGTCCTTGCCGTATATCGGCTCCGGTTCATGCGTCCATGGACCCGTTATCTTCCCGTTTGCGGATTTCGCAATTCCCATCGCATATCCGTCCTTGCCGTCGCTCGACCAGAGCATCAGGAGACCGGAGCTCGCAGTATGATAGATGAACGGACCGTCAGTCACGTATTTTTTTTCATGATTAGCCCTTCCCCAAGGCGCTTCTGAACCATGGAAGAGAAGAAGCGGCTCGTCAGCCGCCCGTTTCAAATCCTTTGAAATCCTCATGGCGCAGATTGTGCCGTCCCCAACTTGGAGCCATTCGTGGCAGAACACGATCCACGAATCATCCCCATCATCGACAAAAAGCGTCCCATCAAGACATTCCCAGTCGCGTGGCGTCACAGGTCCGGATGTCAATGGCATATATGGGCCTTCCGGCTTTTCAGAGACAAGTATCTGTGTCCCACGGCAGACTCCGTCCGCCTTGAATGATGCGAACATATAATATTTGCCTTCATACCGATGCACCTCCGGCGCCCAGAACTGGGTAGTCGCCCAAAAATCCTTTGGAGGCCTGAACGCAGTTATCGGCCCTTCCCAGTTCTCCAGATCCTTTCCACGATAACAGTCAAATCCTGTTCCCGGTCCGCCCCACGCGTTCTTGTCAGTCGTCCCGAAAAGATAATAGCACCCCTCCTCCGGGACCGGAAGGATGAAAGGATCCCGTATCTGGATATCAGAAGATTTCATATCATAAATTCAGGCTGTCGCCTGAATTTATTCGTATTTCGCCTTGAGGACCGTTCCGGCCTTCGCACTCCTGGAGGCAAGTTCAAGTATGTGTATCGGACGGCGCGCCCATTCGGGAGTGATGATGAGCTTTTCGCCCTTTACAATATGGTCCGCGACATTCTGATACAGCTTCCATCCTTCGCTCTGGGGATTCTTGCCTGTTTCAGTGACAGTCACTCCATCCTTGTGCGTGATGAGCTTCCAGTCGCCATGGTTCATCACCAGAGTGCCTTTGGTACCCGTTATCTCGACAGTTCCCTCTTTAGGCTTTGACTCAATTGAAGAAATGATCAATGTCAGCCATTTTCCGGACTTGAAACGGACAACTGCAAAACCTTCATCCTCGTTCGAATCGTTCTTCCATTTCGTCTTCGGGGCCCAGAAGCCTGTTTTTGCAAAACCTGATACCTCCTTGATCTTCTCATCCTTCAATATCTGGAGCGAATACTCAAGAAGATGAACTCCCCAGTCATACATGATTCCTCCGGAGATCGTGCGGCTCGTACGCCACCAGTCACCCGGCTTTCCCCAGCCGCCCATGTGAGCTTCGATCCTGACAACTTCCCCTATGGCACCACTGCGGACTTTCCTGACCGCATCAAGGATGCAGCCATCCCAGTGACGGTTATGGTACGTGCTTGCCACGAGTTTCCTCTTTTTCGCTTCTGCGATCATCGCATCGCATTCGGCGGTAGTTATCGCGAGAGGTTTCTCACAGACTATATGCCTTCCAGCCTTCAGGCACTGGAGTGCGAGTTTCGCATGTGTATTGTGAGGAGTGATGATCGCGAGAAGATTCACCTTGGACTTCTTCAGCATTTCAGAAACAGACGTGTATGTCTCAATTCCTGGAAACTCCGCCTCAGCGACCTTCAGACGCTCCTCGTCGATTTCCGCAACAGCTGTCGGGGTCATTCCCGCCTTCTTCATCTCGTTCAGATGGGCGCGCCCCATGTTGAAAGCACCGCCGTAGCCAATCACGCCGACCTTGATCTCAGAAGCACTCTTGAATTTTTTCATGTTCTCCTTCTTAATAAATGTCACAGGCGAGACGCCTGTTCTACATTCTTAATTAAATTTCCAATTCCAAATTACAATCCAATCACCGGCCTGCCACGCCGTAGCATCTCAGCGAAGGCGGGTTCGCTTATCTCGTCGCCCACAGGCAGCCTCTCCTGACAATCTCCTTCGCCTCGGGGACATCGAAGTCCTTGGCGACATGTCCGAGCGATGTATAGAACACCTTCCCTTTCCCGAACATGCGTTTCCAGACCACCGGCATCACCGTGCCCTTGATCCAGCCGATGTCCTCATGCGCACCTGAAAAAGTCGTCGTGGCAAGAACTTCATTGCCCGGATCGGTATGCATATAATACTGCTCGGACTTCATTTTGAAATCCGCGATCCCCTTGACTATAGGATCATTCTGTTTCGCCTTGACAATGTTTACTTCGTATTCAACTATTCCGCCGGGATGGGCGACCCACTGCCCGCCAGTCATGAACTGATATCCCGTGTTGTTCCTGAAGGAGTCACACATTCCACCGTGCCAGCCGGCGATTCCAACGCCGCTCTTCACGGCATTCATGAGACCCTTTTCCTGGTCTCCTGTTATCTGCCCCATTGTCCAGACAGGAACGACAAGATCTAGAGCCATCATTTTCTTCTCATCGAGATAGCTGTCGAGGGTAGCTGACACTTCAACTTCGAAACCTTCCTTTTTCAGGATTTCTGCGACAACCTTTCCACACTGTTCGGGCTCATGGCCATTCCAGCCGCCCCACACGATCAAAGCTTTCTTGCTCATTTTAATTTCCTTTTCTTTATGGAGCGCCAGCGTCTCGCTGGCATTAATTTATTGCCGGCAAGATGCCGGCGCTCCTATTTTTTAATATCCACAGGCGAGACGCCTGTGTTACATTCTAATTTCAAATCCCCTTCTCCGATACTCCGATTCTCCGGTTCGGTCTTTAATCAAGCTCCCCCTTATGCAGTCCGAGCGGCAGGGCCGCAGGTTTCTTGCAGCTGCTTTTCAGGACAATATGCTTCCCGCTCTTTGATGACTCCTCGAACGCCAGCATGACATCGAGCACGTGGAACGCCAGGTCTCCGCTGCAACGGTTGATCCTCCTGTCCTGGATCGCCTTCACCATGTCTGCAACACCGATGCTCCGCATGTTGTCGGCATAGCAGTGTGAAAGGGGGATCTCCTGCCAGTCAGCTCCAGGCTTGGAAAGCTTCACTGGGCCGCCGAAGCCGTTCGGATCCGGAACCCTCATACTTCCTTCAGTCCCATAGATTTCAATGTTCGAGTGATCATGTTTCCACACATCGAAGCTCATGACGACCGTAATGACAGCTCCATTGGCGAACTCAAGGACACCTGCCTGGTGCGTCTCGACTTCCACGGGAAGTTTCTGTCCGTAAAGTTCCTTGCATGTCGCAAATCTTTTGTCATACGCCCTGGAAGTACAGGCGCATATTCTTTTCACCGGACCGAGAAGGTTCACGAGCGCGGTGATGTAATACGGCCCCATGTCAAGAGTCGGTCCGCCTCCTGTCTGGTAGTAGAAACCTGCGTTCGGATGCCAGCTCTCATGTCCGTGGCACATCATGAACGCTGTGCCTGCGACAGGCCTGCCGATCCAGCCGTCGTCAATCAGCTTCCTGCAGGTCTGGATTCCTGCGCCGAGGAACGTGTCGGGTGCGCATCCGACGAGGAGCTTCTTCTTTTTTGCAAGCTCCACAACCTTCGCCCCGTCTGCGCGTGTGATCGCGAGAGGCTTTTCGCAATGGACATGCTTTCCGGCATTTAGAGCCTTGAGATTAACTTCCGTGTGGGCTTTTGGGATTGTGAGATTGAGGATGATCCTGATCTCAGGATCTGCGAGCAGCTTTTCCACTGATACAGCCTGCATTCCGAATTCCCTGGCCTTGGCTTCTGCTGCCGCGGGATTAAGGTCCGCGCATTTCGAGATCTCCATGAATTCAAACGTCTTCGCCGCTTTCAGATAGGCGCCGCTGATATTGCCGCAACCTATCAGTCCAACTTTCATCTTCTCTTTCATTTTTACCTCTTAATTAAATTATTTTACATGGACAGGATAACAGGATTTACTGGATGTTTTTAAAACAATACAATCATCAATCTCGACATATCAATAAATTCCATTCTTAATCCTTTTGAACAATCCTGCCAATCCTGTTATCCTGTCAACTTTTCTTTCTTTTAAATTGATCTTCTTGCAATGAAACTGTTCGGGATGACCACCGGCTCCGGCTTCTTCTTCTCAAGCACGTCAACCAGCAGGTTCACTGCCGCCGCGCCCATTTCGACACGCGGCTGGCGGATCGTGCTGAGCTCAGGATAAAGCACCAGCGCCGATTCATCGTCGTCGCTGCCGACCACCCCTATCTCATCAGGAATGGAGACCTTGTTCTCATAACAGTACCTGTAGAATCCGGTGGCCATCCTGTCATTTGAGAAAAAAACACAGTCACCTTTCCTTTTATCGACGATGATTTCCGGTGCCATGCTGTAGCCGCGCCTCCTCGAATAGTCACCTTCGATGAATCCGGCCAGCTTCAGCGAGCTCTTCTTCAGGGCTTTCATGAACGCGTCCCTGTGTGAAATGGCATGATAGAAGTTCATGTCGCCTTCGACGAAGAAGATCCTCTTGTATTTCTTTGCCATCAGCACCTCGAACATTTCCACCATTGCCGGATAAGGATCGGCATTGACAGACACAAATTTATCCTTCCCGGGTTTTGATCCTATGACCACGAACGGGAGCTGTCTTCTGGTGAGTTCGGCGGGAATTCCACTTTTAATTGCAAGCCCGGCGAATACAAGTCCGTCGGCATGCTTCGTCTGTATTAGATTCGTAAAATGCTCCACAAAAGACTCTTCATCCTTTGTGTAGGGCTGTACAAGCACGCTGTAGTTCCTTTTGAAGGCCTCCGAGACCATCGCATCGAGGATCGCGGAATAGTATGACATCTGGATCGGACCTCTTCGGGTGCCTGTCCACAACTCGACCGCGAACGCGATCTGGAAACTCCTGTTTGAAGCGAGGCGCCTTGCCAGGATGTTCGGCCTGTAACCGAGTTTTGCAGCGATTCTGGTGACATGCTCGATGGTCTTCTTCGGCAGAAGCGGACTTCCTGAAAGCGCACGCGACACCGTTGAAGGGGAGACTCCCGCGGCTTTCGCAATATCTTTTCTTGTAAGGTTTTTCATTTTAATGTAACACAGGCATCCTTCGACATGCTCAGGACAGGTCTTGTCTGTGATTTGTATTTTATAACGTGGTACAGGCGTCCCGCCTGTAATTTTCCTTCTTCCTTAACACAGGCGAGACGCCTGTTCCACATTCTTTTTTCAATTTCAAATTTCCAACCACCCATCCTGCCTCGGCGTAGCCTCTGAGGCGAAGACGGGTCATCCCTAGTCCCGTTCATGCACTCGGGTGCACGCACCTTAATTTAATGACCCAGCAATCCAATGCAAACGGGATTATGCGAAATAATGAATTTTTAAGGCAGCCTCAGAGGGAAGCTCAGAGGTTTCCTTGATTATTCGCCAGGTCAAGGAAGGCTTTTATATTCTCAGGAGGCACATCCCCGCTCAACGAGTGGGAAGGGGCGAGTATGTAGCCGCCCTTTCCGCCCATTTCCTTCAGAAGGCGGATACCTTCGTTCCTGACATCATCAGGGCTTCCATAGGGAAACGTCTTCTGCACACTGAGTCCGCCCCAGAACGCTATCCGCTCCCTGTATTCCCTGTACAATTTCCATATGTCCATAGCCTCGGGCTGGAAAGGATCAAAGACGTCAACTCCGCAGTCAATCATATCGGGAATCAGCGCCTCTACGTTTCCGCAGCTGTGGAGGCTTACATACAATCCATGCCTCCGAGCAGCATCGCAGGTCCTTTTAAAGCGTGGCTTGATGAATTCCCTCCACATTTCCGGAGCGATCAGAGGACCATGCTGGGAACCCCAGTCATCACCGAAATGAACGCAGTCGATACCACCCATCCCGGCAGCCTTTTCTATGACTCCTATATTGTATTTGGTGATCTCGTCCAACAATTCATGTATGAATCCGGGTTCGGAAATCATCCATATCATCAGCTGTTCCATGCCGGTCAACGACCATGCCCTTTCGAACAGTGTGAATCCGATCGACAGCATGTGAAAATGTTCCGGATATTTCCGGTTGTTCTCCTCAATGAACCTGTAGACCGGCAGATTTCCAGGAGATGGAAAGTCATAGGAGTCGATCGATGGCTCCACTATGAGAGGCTCTTCAACGACACCGAGAGTCCTGTCAACGGTCTTGTTCCATACCACGCCAAAATAGTCCCTGAAATAACCGGGCCTTAGTTCCCACCAGCCGTTGTTGGTATGGGAAACGACAACGTAGGTGCCAGAATCCTCGACTTCATTGAAAGTCCTGCCTATGTAACAAGAATATCTCTTTCTGGCTTCCACAGTGAATTTCACAGAAAAAGGCACCGGAGCGGCTATTTTCCGGGCCAATGACATTTTAAAGGATTCTTTTCTGGTCATTTTGTTCTCTATCCAGGCAATCGGATTCAATCCATTCTTCCGGAGCTGAAGCGGCGGGACTGGAGCTTCCCATGCCAGATTATGTCCCTGCGATCGAGGCTCTTGCATTCCTCGGCAGCAGGAGGAGCATAGATGAACCTGAACATGTCGCTCCACTGGTTGGTGGCGGTGCCGATCTCTTCCGGCCCGTTCTTACCTTCTACGAACCAGCGTGGTTCGGCAAAATCAAAGTCGAATGTCGACTTCTCATCGGGCTTGAGAACAATCACATTTTCATTTGCAGGCAGGACCGGAGCTACAGGAGTACCGGTGAACTTCCATTCCTTCATAGATGGTTCTGATGTCTCAATGGCAAAGGATCTGAAGTCCGGAAGGTTCACAATTGCAAGCGGCTTGCCGGAGACATTCTGGAGCGTAATCCTGATCTTTGGGCTTTTGCGTATCTTGCTGTCCTTGGCCAACGCGGGATTTTGCACCGTACCGTCCTGCCAGCCAGTCCGCACCGGGCTTTCAATTACCTGGAGGCCTATCCCGAGAGGACTCCAGCGATATCCCCTGGCAACGGCAGTACCATCGCTTCCAAGTGACACTTCCATCTCGAGCGGAATGTGTATTTCGTTCATCCATCCGGCTTTCCTCTCTATCTCCAGTCCTCTCTTCTGCTGGACGAAATATTTCTCGATCCCATACTTCAGATGCAGTATCCTGCTCTTATTCCCCCATCCCCACCAATCGACATTCCTTCCTTTTATGAAGACAGAATCCTTTGCCGGCATCTCCGCAGAACAGCCGTCAAATGAGTACAGGCCGTTATCTTCTTTCTTTAACCGGACGTAGAACTTCCCCCCTTTTTCATCTGAATATAATCCTTTCACATCTTTCCTTGAAACCAGGGAAATCTCATAGTTCAGGCTGACGTAGTCGCCGCGGAAAGGATCCCTCGGATCGACGGGCATGGTCCGCAGGAACACAGTCTTGCCGGTCATTATTATCATCTCCCTGTATCCGGCCATGTAGAGAAGTACGGCCAGCTGGAGAATCAATGAAACCGCTATGAATATGTTCCTCATGTCTTCACCGCTTCTTTCTTCCTTCTCGCATAGAGCATTCCGACAATGAAGATCCCCGCCCCTACTCCGAGAAAGACAATTCCCCGGACGAGAAGGCTGTCGAAGAGATCCGCGTATCTCGCGAACGCCAGGAATGCGAGCATGATAGTGCCGGCTGCGGTCAGCTTGGAATTCAGGTTCCTGCATCCGAACGCGATGAGCATAACGCTCTGGAACAGGAAAACCAGGTTGAAGACAGCAGCCCCTCCCCATCCTCCAAATTCTGACAGCCAGCCGAAATTCAGCGTCACCGCCAGAACTGTCACGGGAACTGCAAAATGGTCCACGCGGTAGAGCTTGCCAAGGTCCTCCTTGATTTTTCCGAGAGGCAGTATCACCATCGACCATGCGACGATTGCCGCAGCCGCAAAAGCAAGGACATAAAACGTCGCATATATATCATGATACCAGTAATTCCTGAAAATGTGACTGTCGGCAGCCGGGAAGGTGAATACGTAGAGGGAGGACCAGTAAAGAATGTTCCCATAGAATGTGAAAAGCCCGGAGGTCTCGGGGAACCATTCCCTTTTCCTGACTATTATGGAAAGTCCTATGAGAAGCCCGGCGACAGATATGAATATTGAGGGACCGACCCGCTCAAAGAACCAGTGGCAGTTGAACAGGATGGACAGTACGAATGCGGGTATTGCAACCGCCATCAGGATCTTTGAACGCATTTTCCAGGCCAGCGGAAATATGCAGATCAGGATCAGGAAAGGTGCAATATTGGTCTTCGAGTCGAAGTCGAAATTCTCGAAGGAGTTCCACAGGACGAATAGGATTGACGCCATCGTCCCCTGGACAACCGACGGCAGGCTCCAGGCGAGGAGGAGCGCGCCAGCACCCCACACGATGAAGGCGTTCGGGTAATGTTCATCGATGTTGTAGATCTGGGCAATGAGCCAGATGCCTGATCCGAAAAGCATGGTGCCAAGTGCGAACATCGCTTCGGAAAGTGCGGAGAATTTTTCACCCCTAGTCCTGAAATAGAAGCCTGCGCCGTGCGCACCGGCCAGGGCGGAAAAAATAATTGCGAGCTTCGCAAATTTCGGGATAGCATCCCAGTTATAGGCGAAAAGGAGGATTATGCCAAGGCCGAAGATGATCGCTCCTATTACGGAGAATATCAGGGCTCCCCAGTTCCGGGAAGGCTTTGTCTCCGGGTAAATCGCGGAAATCCTGTCGGCCTGGGCACGGTCGATTATCCCGGCACTGATCCAGGTTTCAATTTCCTGCAAAAGCCATTTTTTATTCATGCTCAGTCAGCATCCCTCGAAAATATTGTGCTTTCAATAATATAGCCATCCTGAGAAGATACAGCAACTCGGAAGCAAAATCAGCCACAGACTCTCACAGACTTAACTCAGACATCACCACGAAGAATACCAGAAGTTTACGAAGGGAAATTCCCTTGCCCACGGATCGCTCAGATGAAATAAATAATTAATCGGCTCAGACACGTTCCGTATTCCTCCTTGCCGATTCCTCCTTATGGGAAAGTTGTTTCTTCGTGAGCTTTGTGCCTCCGTGCGAGAAAATATGAGTCTGCATCTTTAGTCTGTGCAAGTCTGTGGCTGAATTGCGGTGGACAGCTGATGTCACCGCTGGATCTTATATGTGTTTTCACCGTTCTGGTAGTCGTTCTGGAGGTTCTTGGATATATCGACATGTCCATCAAGGAAAAGCATGTTTGCGGAATTGAGATGCCGGTATTCAACACCTTGTCCGGACCAGTACCCGCCCGGATCGTTCACGCCGAAACTGGCAAAGAAGTCTCCTCCGTCCACATCGACGACAATGTAGAGCTTGGAGGGGTTCCTGAAATTCAGATATGGATATTTCCTCAGCTCGCTGGTCTCGTATCCATTGCCGTTGTTGGGCCATTTGCAGTTATATCCCAGAGTTGAGCCCCGGTTCCACCAGTCCTTGTTCTGATTGTATTTGGTATATCCCTTGGGACAGTAGGCAACACTGCTTTCAGGAATTGCGCCATATTTTGCAATGCCGATATACTGGCCGACAAATGGAGCGAAGTACCATTTGACCCACTGGTTGTTCCAATCGACTCCATCATACCAGAAATCCGGATAGTTTATCATGCTAGGAGGGAGGTAATCCCTGTTGTCTGTTGCATATATGAGAAAACCCGTAAATTGCTGTTTCAGGTTCGACTTGCAGACCGTGGCCCAGGCGGTCTCCTTCGCCTGCTTGAGCGCAGGCAGGAGAAGGGCGGCGAGAATCGAAATGATCGCGATCACGACTAGAAGTTCGATTAAAGTAAACTCCTTTTTAAATTTTTTCGTGATGATAAGCATGGGGCACCTTTATTCTTTTGTCATTCGATATTAGTTGTTCATTATTCGATATTCACAAAATCCTGTTCTCCACCTTGCAGCCGCACGATTCCCTGATGATAAGGCCGGAGGAAATCCTCTCGTCATGCATCTCGTTCCGGTCGGTCCTGCCTTCTATTATATTGACAAGATGGGAGAGGGCCTTGACTCCGAGCTCGTTGAAATGCACGTGCACTGTCGTCAGCGACGGCTTGATCAGTCCGGACAGCTGGATGTCGTCAAATCCGACGATCGCAATATCCCTGCCAATCACAAGCCCCCTCGCCTTCGCGGCCTCATATGCACCGGCGGCCATGACGTCATTCGCGGCAAATACCGCATCCGGCCTCTCCGGAAGCGAGACGAGACGGGAGAACGCGTAGAAGCCCGACTGGTAGGTGAAGTCGCCTTCGACTATGAAATTTGACTTCACCGGAATCCCATTCTTCCCATGCGCGTCCATGAAGCCCTGCAGGCGTTCTTCCGAATCAATATTCCTTCCAGGGCCTTTTATCATCGCAATTTTTTTATGCCTGTGGTTCTTGATCAGATGCTCTACGGCCACATATGCGCCCTGGGCATTGTCAATTCTTATCGAAGTGCAGCAGCCGATTCCGGACGGAGTGCTGAAAGTCACGACGGGGACAAGCGTATCGGAAAGGAGATCTCTGACATTTATCTCCGCCTGCGGAACCATGAGGATTATTCCATCGACACAGAGTGATTCCATGTATTCCATAATATCCCTCAGAGACTCCTCGCTTCCATGATAAGTTGAAAACAGCAGCCTGTGCTTCATTCTTTTGATTTCATTTTCAATTCCGTAGAAGAAATCGCTGATATTGCTGGGCATGATCAGCCCGATGGTCCTGATCCCGCCATCTTTTTTCCCGCCGGCAAGTCCTGGCCGGTAGTTCATATCCCTCGCGATCTGGAGGATCTTCCGTCTGGTATCCTCGTGGACAATGCTCTTGTTGTTCATCACGCGGGAGACAGTCGCAGTTGAAACCCCTGCGAGCTTCGCAATTCCATTTATATTTGTTACTTTAACCATAGCATCCCCATATGAATGTCGTATATTACATTAATTATGTAATTTATAACATTATCACTTGTTATTGTCAAGACTATTTTAAAACTATTTTATATATTTCCCTATTGTATTAATATTTTATAAACCATGTTCATATTTTCATTTATCCTGCAGTTGTCCTCATCAAGCAGACTATAAATACAATAATCAATACAATATTGTATTTATTTATAGTTATTGTATTGATTTTATTCCTGTTTCGGATATGTTTATCAGGAAAATAAAAGGAACCTAAAAAATTATTTCACATAAAAAGGAGCCTCTGACAATGAAGAATTTGACCGGGAAAAAGAGAATCCATATCGTCAGCTACACTCACTGGGACAGGGAATTCCGCTGGGAATTTGAAAGGACGCGCATGCGTCTGGTGGACTGTGTCGACAAGCTTCTCGAGATCATAAAGAAGAAAAAAGACTACAGGTCCTTCCTCTTCGACGGACAGGTCACCATGCTCGACGACTACCTCGAGATCAGGCCTGAAAAGACCGAAGAGATCAAGAAGCTTGCAAAAGACGGCCGCCTCGAACTCGGCCCCTGGTACACCCTCGCCGACTGCGCCCCGATCCAGGGCGAATCCGTCGTCCGCAACATCCTCTACGGCGTCAGGAAATCCAAGGAATACGGACATGTACTGAAATGCGGATACAATGTCTTCTCCTTCGGCCAGATCGCCCAGCTTCCGCAGATCTACGCCAACTTCGGCATCGATACAATCCTATTCTATAAGCACATGGATCCAAAGAAGTCCAAATACCATGAATTCATATGGGAGGCGCCCGACGGCACGCGCGCACTCGCTTCCAGGCTCGGGCGCGAAGCCCGCTGGAACTTCTTCTTTGCAGGACATATCCCGCTCGTATACGACAAGGATGCCTGGCACAAGGACTGGCAGTTCAAATGGGGCGAACTCGGAAAGGTCTTCCATACCGCGGATCCTGAAGGACACGGATGGTTCTACGACATACTTGATCCGGAGACATCCTTCAACAAGGACAATCTGCGGATGGCGATGGAACGCACCCTGAAGACAGTCGAAGGCACTGCCGCGCCGGAAGCCGTGCTCTTCTTCGACGGCACCGATTTCACCGAGCCTCATCCCCTGATGGCCGACATGATAAAGGCCTTCAAGGAGGAGTTCAAGGACGAATATGATGTCGTGCACAGCACCCTCAAGGATTATCTGGACGAGATCAAGGGAATCCTGAAGGACCGCAAGGATCTTGCAGTCGTAAAGGGTCCGATGCGCGACGGTCCTGTCGGCGCCATCCACACCGACGTATTCACGATCCATCCCGAGATCATGATAGAAAACAGCCATGCTGAAAACAGGATCATGCGCTGGTCGGAGCCGCTCTCTACGCTCTCCTGGCTCCTCGGAATTGAAAGATATCCTACAACCTATCTTGAAAAGATATGGAAGCTGATGTTCCAGAGCCACGCACATGATTCCATGCACGGACTCGGTCCGAAAACCCTCGGCGAGGGCGAAATGAGCAGGCTCAAGCAGGCGCATGTCATCGCACAGGGCATTGAACGCCGCGGTCTCCAGAACTTGACGAAGGAGATCAACACCAGCGGAGTTTCAGACACGGAATTCTTCCTCAGCGTAAATAATCCGTCATCCTTCCCGCGCAGCGAAGTCGTCGAAGCCTATGTCGACGTTCCGCGCGACGCAAGGCTCAATTACCTCATAATAGAGGACATGTCCGGCAAACCGGTACAGATGCAGGAAGTCGAACGGCATGAGACACGCGCAGGCATCTATCACCCGCGCAGCCGCAACATGCCTTTCTACTGCACCAATGTCCATCTGTATTTCCTGGCGCAGAACGTACCCGCACTCGGCTACAAGACCTACAAGATCAAATGGACTGAAAAGAACGAATACCCCTACCCTCACGAGGGCTGGGATGCCCCGCGCATACATGCGCTGAACCTCCTCAGCGGACCCTGCGAGGCGGAAAATGAATTCATCCGCGTGAATATCAACGCCAATGGAACCTTCAACGTCACAGACAAGAAGACCGGACGTTCCTACGGGAACCTCAATTATTTCCTTGATCATGGCGACAAGGGGAACATGTGGATGTCCAGCAATCCCGGCAACGACAGCATGGTCAACAGCCTGAATGCATCAGCAAGGATATCCGTCAACGTGAACGGCCCCCTGGCCGTCTCCTTCACGATCGAGCAGACGCTCCAGCTTCCTTCCGAACTCGACTGGATCAAGCAACGCCGCTCCGAATGCCTGAAGGATATGCCTGTCACCGTAAAACTCCTCCTGAAGAAGGGAAGCCCGTATCTCGAAGTCGAGACTTCCATCACAAACACCATCAGGGATCATTACCTGAAAGTATGTTTCCCGACAGGACTCAAGGCGGAAAAGACTTGGGCAGAAGGTTCATTCTCGGTGACGGAATTCCCGGTCAGGCCGACAGTCACCGGCGAAATGAGAGGCAACGAACTTGCACGCCATCCTGCCCAGCTCTGGTTCGATCTGAGCGACGGCAAGGACGGGCTCGCGATCCTTTCGGACGCCGCAAAGGACTATGAGATCCTCGAGAACGACACAAACGGCACGATGGCGATGGGGCTTATCAGGGGCGTCAGGCTCAGGATCCCCTGCGACAACCGCCTCTGGATGGAATATCCCGGGGATGAAAGTTCGCAGTCACTCGGCAGCTACAGTTTCAGATACGCCGTAATGCCCCACAAGGGAACATGGGAGAAGGCCGGACTCTACAACCAGTCTCTCTCATTCAATGCTCCAATGAAGGCCTGCCAGTTCGGGAAACAGCATGGAATCCTGCCGGTTCAAAACAGCTTCCTCGAGATCGAAGGCGACAATATCATCCTGAGCTCGGTGAAGAAGGCCGAGGACAGGAACAGCGTCATCGTAAGATTCTACAATCCGACTGAGGAACCGAAGGACTGCCTTATCAAGCCCGGATTCAAATTCCAGAGCGCATATATGGCGAAACTCAGCGAGGAGAGACTTGAAAAGCTGTCCCTGCAGGGCGGAGCCATCAAACTAAAAGCTGGCAAAGGGAAGATAGTCACAGTAGAATTCAAACTCTGATATTCAGGAAATTAAAAATCTTATCGAAAATATTTACGACAACATTAAAACGTTACCGTATTTTTAAAATTTTGACGCAAAGCGTCTTTGGACTGCGGCACCCCCGTGCCGCTTTGGGTTAAAAAGCGAAGCAGGGGCTTCGCACTCCAAAGATGCTACGCATCAAATACAAATAATTTAAGACACCTTGCAGATTTCCGGTGAGGTTTTTTATTTCCCAACAGGTTTTACTTGTACAGCCCAGGTGCAATGTCTATGACCTTCCTCTTCGGGGCGACAAGCGACGTTTCCTTCTTGCAGACCCATTTGTCTGTCCTCTTTAGCCCCTGGACGGTGTCGCCGTCGATGATGATGTTTCCACTGTCGAAGAGATAATAGGCGGTGTTATACAGGATGTTGGATATGTCCTTGGGATTGTATCTCTTGAAGCTGCACTGGACATCATTGAGGCCTAATGCGTTCAGGCCAAGGGTGTCCATCACCATGTCGTCGCTGTCATGTATCTTGAAGAACCGGACATTGATGAATCCGAAAAGCTTGTCCGGGGACGGATCGCAGAACGAATAGACATAGTTTTCAGGCTTCGTGAACTGCTGGGTCATCTGGAAATGGACTGCGCTGCATCCGATCTTCTCCACGATCGCCCTCAGGATGTTCCGGAGGAGGTCGACTCTTAAGTTATAAGGGATCTTGGCCGAATATTCATCGCTGATCCTGATTATCATGTTGCAGTTCTGTATCGTCTCCTTCGCGGTACGCCAGTTCCAGCTCTGCCTGAAGGATGATGCATATTCAAGCAGGCCTTCCCTGTCGAAGCTCCTCTGCTCGATGTTGATCTTGATCCGTTTCGAGGGATTTCCGGAATCACCGGCCGAAAGGACGGTCTTCTCCGTCTCGGAAAAAGTGTCTATCTCCGGATTCGAAGTGTATTTTTTCAAAGCTTCGAGGAGGCTGTCCTTGTTAAGATCCGGCTTCTTCTCGAAAAACAGCTCTATCACATATGGGGGAATTTCTTCCTTCTGTCCATCGGCGACAGCTTTTCCACCGTTTGCTTTTTCTTCCATTTTACCAACCCCTGATGAAACTTGATTGTTGAGCTGCTAATATAGTTTCAGTGTAGGAAAAGTAAAGTTGCCAGACTCAGTTTAACCGAGCTGATTGAAAAATTGCGGTTTTAGCCTGTCTTCATCTTCCCTTGAAGCTTCTTAATCCATTCGATGTTGGAAGTTCAAAGTTGAATGTTCGAAGTTCATCATCTTACTCCTTCAGATCTTCTGGCATTTCCACCTTTTCCTCCTGGACCACGGGCTTTTCTTCAGGATTTGCAGGCCTATCCTCTTGAACGGCTGGATTGTCTTCTGGCTCTGCGGCTTTTGCTTCCGGGACGGCGTCAGGCTTTGCCTCCAGGGCGGCTTCCGGAGCTTTTGGCGGAGGCTCATTTGATTCAAGCTTTTTTAACAAAGGGAATCCGGTAAAATCCACGAGCATGAACCGGAACATCTTGCCCCTGTTCGGCACATCCATGCGGAGAATCATAATTTTAATCGTGTCGCCTTCCTTCTTGTCGGAAGTCCCAATCGGATCCGCCACGACAACCTCGGCATCCTTCCACTTCACCACATACGCCTTGAACTTGGCACCGTCGTCTTCGGCGGAATAAACCTTGAGCACCTGCGCCTCAAACATTTCAGATTTCCTCGCATTCGCCATCGATGAGGGTGGCGTCGACGTTGGTGCAACTGCCGGTTTATCAGGTTTCGCCCCTTCGTCAGCCGCCGTGACAGAGAACACTGCCGTAAAAGCTAAAACCGCAATCACTAAAGATTTTTCCATGGCCGTATGTCCTTTTTTAAATTTACAGTAATATACGCTGTTTTTCATCATCATTGCATACATCCGAAGGCTATTCTTCCAGATTTTTATTATGCCTCCATAAGTAGGGCGGTTTTTAAACCGCCAACCCCGTGTCGGGTTAAAACCCGACATACTTTCAATGACAAACAGCCCTATCTTATCCAGCTTAACGATTACATTTTATTCCATCCTAAGTATGAATTACTTCTTCAGACATGCCACATAAGGAAGGTTGCGGCAGTATTCGTCGTAGTCAAGCCCATATCCGTATACGAAGACATCCGGTATTTCGAATCCCACATAATCGGCCTTCAACGGCACTTTCCTCTTTGACGTCTTGTCAAGAAGGACGCATGTCCTGATATCGGCGGGGCCGAGTTTTTCCAGCCTGCGGATCACCTTGTTCAAAGTAATGCCGCTGTCGAGGATGTCATCTACAAGAAGCACATGCTTCCGTTTGATGTCAATCTTGAGATTGGCGTCAATTTCAACTTTTCCCGAACTCTTCAGCCCCCTGTAGGAATTTGCACTGACACAGTCGATTCGTACAGGCAGTCTTATCTTCCTCGCCAGATCAGCCGTGAAAACAAATGCTCCTCTTGAAATGAAGATCAAGGCCAGCTCCCTGCCCTTGTAGTCGGAATTTATCTGTTCCGCAAGATCCGCCACGCGCCTGCGGATTCTTTTCTCGGTGATAAGTGTTTTGTGCCTTGGTGTTTTCATTCCTGCGGTTTTTCCGGAAGCTTCGGGATCCGCAGTTTCTGTCCGATCTGCAGGTTTTCAGAAGAAAGAGTATCCTTGTTTGCTTCAAATATGAGCTTGTAATATTTAATGTCGCCATACATCTCCTTTGATATCCTGGAAAGCGTGTCACCGTTCCTGACCACATAGAACTCCGGTATTTCCTTCTTTTTCGGGGTGGAATCGCTTACGGAAGCTGGAGCCGGCTTCACCGCGACATTTTCTGCAGCAGGAGGCTGTTCGGTAAAGATCTGAGTATTAAGCTTCTGTCCAAGCTGACTTTTCAGGTATTCGTTCTCGTTCCTGAGCCGAGTCAGGTGCAGGATATATCTCTTCTCCCTCTCCTTTAGGATCTCAAGCTGTTTTTTCGTTTCGTCGTCCGGATATCTGGACTTCAACTGGGTATAATATTCCTTTTCAGCAGCCTGTATCCAAGTTTCAATCTTCTTCCTGTCAGGGGAATCCGGCTCCATTTCGAGATATTTCCTGAAATGGTATATGGCAACCAATGGATCATCAAGGTTGTCGGAATAAAGCGAGGCGAGTTCAAGATGGCACTTGGCGGAATAAGGATTTATCTTCAGGTAATCCTCAAAGGCCTTGGCCGACTCAGCAAATTTGCCGTCCTCCTTCTTGTTCCGTCCCTTTTTAAAGACAGGATGCCTGATATCGTCCGAAGTCCCCTGATCACAGGAACTGAAAAACAATACCAGCAAAGCGCAAAGAATTAGATGGCAGATCCTCATAATTCAAGAACATGTCTTGCGACATTAACTACAAACGAATTAATCCAAAACTGGAATTTTGTCCGTAGTTAAGCCCGCAAGGGCTGTTGTTTCCCCCTTGTTTATCATTTTTGAATTCCACCCCGGTTCCAATGGCGCAATGTCTGTCCGGTAATGTATACCACCAGTCGGTATTTTGATAATGATTTCGGAGGAAAAACAGCGCTTTGAACTTGCCTTTGACGCCCTTTTGTGTACTTTACAGGCTGTCAAATCACTCCAGACACGGGTCCGTAGCTCAGCGGTTAGAGCAGGTGACTCATAATCACTTGGTCGCAGGTTCGATTCCTGCCGGGCCCAATTCCATGGTCACAATGTAGCACAGGCATCTTGCCTGTGATTTCTTTCTCATCATTTACAGGCAACACAATATCTTCATTTCTTCGCCGCGGCGTATTCCGATGGAGTCATGAATACGCAGCCCTTTTCAAGCAGGTAGTCGATCACCTTCTCGAAGTTCTCGTATTTCTTGTCGTCCCACGCCGGAGGATGGCCCTGCAGGACGATGTATTCCTTGTCCTTACCCTTAGCTTCATAAGACTCCTTGAACTTGTCGAAATCGGGATTCCCGACGGAACTTTCAAGGTTGACCACCCTTCCAAGTATAAGTTTCTTGCTGATCTTTGGTTTCCCAGGACCGAAGAACCATATCTTTATCTCCGGAAAATCCTCGAGCGCCTTCTCAGTGTCTTCGCTGAAGGAGTTGAACGGCGTTCCTATAGTTGCAAGAGTTATCCCGAGCTTCTCCTTCGCCAGCTTCTGCCCTTTTTCAATTGTCGCCTTCTGTTCCTCGTATGATGAACCCTTGTTGAACTCCTGTGCCTTGGTCTCTTTGTTTTCCGCATGCGTCATTCCATGGTTCCAAAATTCAATGTTTCCCTTTTTATTCTGCTCTTTAATCCAGTCGAAATAAGACTGGTTGTCCTTCTCAAGGGAATTGAGGATTATCCCGAAAGACGCCTTAATCTTCTTTTTCTCCACGGTGTCGACGACCTTCTTCCATCTTGCGCCGGCAGGACAGTCCTTGCTCGGGAATTTCGTAGTAAGGTCGTCCAGTTTCAGGATGACGACCTGCGGTTTTTTTGTCGCATCCTCGGAAAAGGCTGCAAAACCAACCGATACGGAAGCGATCGCAATCGATAGCATTCGAAAGATTTTCATTTTTATCATTGCCGGCGAGACGCCGGCGCTCCTTTATTTTAAATTTTCCTTCAGAAATACTTCGTCTCAAACGGGGCATCGCTCCAGGATTGTGGAATGTGGGTGAACCGGAAAAAGTCCACATGCCCGTCGAAAAACACGGCGTTCGTCCCCTTGTGATGTATCCCGATCTGGTCAGGGATCATGTTCCCCGGAGTACCGGTGGAAAGCGACCTGAACGAATACGATGTCGTACCTGTCAGGGCCGTCCTTTCGAGCAGCATGAACTTCTCAGTACCGACAGTATGTATCATGGTCTGGCGCTTGTAACCGACCTGCCATCTGGAGAATCTTTCATTGACCACATAAGAATTGCCGTCCCAGGAGCCGGCCTGTGCGAGGATTGCATCATGCCGCGGGTGTGACGGGCATACCATCTTGCTGAGCGGCTGATAATAATCCCAGAAACAATTGTCGTTGTTCGTGAAATTCGTGAACCACCTGTAGAAGTTAGTCATGCTGGTCATGTTGGCATCATCTGGAAATATTTCATCGCGGTGTCCTGCAGTCTTGCCGTCGCCGGTGAAGACCGGCAGATATCCTTCACGGTCGATTGTAAAGCTTATGACGTTCATCCCGATCTGCCGCATGTTGCTCTTGCAGATGACCGCCTGCGCCTGGTCCTTGGCGCCTTTCAACGCCGGAAGAAGGAGCGCAGCAAGGATTGCGATGATCGCGATCACGACCAGGAGCTCGATAAGCGTAAAGGCTATTACATATTTTTTATTTTTTGCACCAAAAAATAAAAAACTAGAATCAATAAATCTCATAATCACTTTACCCCCTTAATTGAATTCACATATCCCATCGGTGTCACGAAAACGCATTTCTGCTCTGTCAGGAAATCGATGATCTTTACAAACTCATCAAACCTTGCTCCAGCCCACATCTGAGGGTGGCCCTGCAGCACAAAATATTTCCTGTCGGGATGGCTCTTGTATCCTGCAATCAGCTTCTTTGAATCAGGAACCCCTACCGCACCTTCAATGTTCACTTCCCAGACGCGATCAAGAATCGTTATCTTGCCGGCCTCCTGGAGTTTTTTCCCATCATCGTCGATTGGCTTGTTGTAAAGCCATGCCTTCATGTATGGATCATCCTGCATCACTTTGCATGTATTGGCGTCGAAATGCTGCCCCGAGCCGCCTCCGCCAGGACCGAATGTCTCGAATGCAAAACCTAATTTCTCAAGCGCAAGCTTCTGCGACCTGTCGAACCGGCTCTTCTGCTCCTCATAGGATCTCGTGTCGAATTCGCTCAATGATTTTCCGCCTTCATTGTGAGAAGCATGATCCCATCCATGGAACCAGAACTCAATGGCTCCTGAGTCATGGCGCGTCTTGATCCAGTTCGCATATTCGGGCTTTGCATCCTGCATGCTTTCACATACCACACCGAAGGATCCCTTTATCTTGCGTGATTCGAGGAAATCCGAAATTTTCTGCCAGGATGGATGCACTTTTCCGTTTTTCTGTGAAAGATCGTCCAGCTTGAGGATTATCACTGCCGGCTCCTTGCGAGGTGGGAGATCCTTTACAGCCTCCTTCGGCTTCACCCTGTCCCTGGACGCCTGTGGAGGAATGGCAGTCACTCCGGAATCTATTCCTTCAAAAGCGAAATCGTCATAGTCGGTAATGCCGATGTTGCCCGGTGAAAAATGAACCCAGACCGCGACCGAGGTTCCATTTACCGGAGCTTTTTCCTTAAGGGAATACTGATGCCACTCTCCATCCTCATTGGCAGGCCAGAGGGCTGGCTGGGGCTTCGAAATGACTTTTCCGCCCGAATCATAGAAGTAAATGTAGGCACCGCTGCTCTTGTTCTTTCCTCTTGCCCAGAATGACAGAGTCACTTCCTGTCCGGGATTCACCGGAAGCCTTGCGCTGGTCACTGATCCCGGATCAGCATTGTATTCCTCGTCCCCTACGCGCAGTCCGCTTTTCCCTTCATGGGCGGCTTCGTGCACCAGCTTCGAGGTAGAATCTCCGAACGACCACATCCTGTCGCCATCCTCGAATCCGGGATTTGGGAGGGGATTTGGATTTCCAGCGGAACAAACCATTGCAGCATATAGGACGAACATGGTTAAAAATATTGTTTTCATATTTCCTCTTAAGTATGTCGGGTTTCAACCCGACAATTCAAATGTCGGTTTGAAAACCGACTTACTGTTTTAATTCAATCCTGATGGTCTTGTCTTTTTCCAAGGCGGAATATTTAACAGGCCTTGGCCTGCCATTGACCGTTATCTCGTAATCTCCGAAAAATGCATTTGCCAAACATTTCCCATCCTTGCCGGATTTCAGGTCCGCATCCGTCCACCAGTCCTTGTAGACCAGATTGAGATAAGCATCTCCGACAGGCCTGAGCTTCCAATCCTTCGTCCAAAGGGCGGCGGCGGGAGCGTAATGTGAGCCTTCCCAGAACCCCCACTGAGTGATCGCATCGAATGCAGGATGGGCGAACGCGATGATCATCGTGTCGCGCAGGAGATCCGCCTGATATGCGAGCTGGTCCGGATCGGATGGATCCCCGATTCCTACGTCTAGTTCCGTGTATTGCAGTTTCTTTCCATAGTATGAGGATAGATGGTCGAAATATTTCCACAGTCCCTCCGGACCTGTCTTGCCACCGAATTCCTTGCCAACCGATCCTCCATGGCACTGGCTTCCTATATAGTAGAGAGGAGCTTTCTTCTGGATCAGGTAGTCCACCCAACCGCGGCATTTGTCGCTGAGCATCTTTTCCGGGAAGCTTCCAAGTTCCATTCCATCTGCTCCGAAAGCCGGTTCATTGAAGGTGAGGGCGGTTTTCGGGTCGGCCTCATGGGCGATCCTGTACCAATCAAGCATTGATTCAGGCCCCAGCGTATCCATGAAATCGCGGTTTACGGAGGTTTCATTTGTGACATCCCAGTCGGAGATCCATTCCTTGAACTCAGACACTTCCTCGATGACATGTTTCCTCACGGTTTCTCCAAGGAGATCCTTGTTCCCCTTGAACTTGTCCCTCAGGGATTCGGGCGTCCTGTATACCGTCGGCCAGACCAGGACATGCCCGCGAATATATTTTCCGTTGTCATGGTAGAACTTCAGGCATTCCTTCGTGTCTTTCCATCCATTCTTCCGGTCACCTTCGAAAAATGCCCATTTGAGATGATTGTCGAGGACAATTGAGTTGAAGAATCCCGTTGATGTCTCGCGATATTTTGCAATATCTTCAGGCGTACTTTTCTTTCCGCCGGTGAAAGCCGACACAGAGACAGCGACTCCGAACCGAAATTCATGCTGTTTCATCCGGATCTTGACGTCTGCATCATTTACCGCCTGTCCTTTTTCGTCGACAACCTCTATTGACATATTCCCCTTGCGGATCTTCCCTATCCGCTCCGCCGCCTCCTTGCGCCAAGGGGCGTCGGCTGCGCGTCCTTCATAATTCCAGCTCTGCTTCGGCATTTTTGCGAGATTCGCACCTTCAGGGAACGCCATCCAGGCGATACCGCCTACCTCGACAGTCTGCTCCTTATGCCCCATCATGCCGATCAGTGCGAGCTTGCCTGCGGGGAAATCCATTGCCAGGGGAGTTGTTTTGATATAATATCTTTCCCATTTATCGGAGAGCATCTTGCAGTCATAGAAGTTGTTTACGCGGCCCTTGGGGAATTTTCCGATACTTGACTGGATATAAGACTGGAAGGTGGCGCCGGCGCCGTCATCGACTATTTGAGGAACCTTCTTGCCCCTGGCCCAGAAAACAACCAGAATCGCTTCGCCTTTTTTCACCGGTTCCCTGTTCAGCAGCTGGAAACTGACATCCCAGAAGACCTTGGGTTTCGTGGATATTGTGAATTTGCACGCCTTTGTGAATGGCATACCTTCTGCAGGGATAATCTCCTTTGACACCTTTTCCGTTGACTCGAAGAACTTCTCCATCCCGCCGCCGGTCTCGATCCCGCCGAGGATCTCATCTTCGCTGAGACCGCCAATGAAATACGCCTCGCCGATCTCCTTGAACTCCTGCTTGAGCTTTCCGAAATAGGAATCAGGAGACGCATCCTGTTTCCTTGTTGAGTTCTGTTCGGCAGATACAATATTTGAAACTGCCATAAGAAGTAATATGCCTTTCAAGATTCTATGCATGCAGTATCGCCTTTCAGAACAGATTTGTCGTGAATGGCGGATCGTTCCATCCAAGGGGGACATGCCTGAAAGAATAAAAGTCGACATGCCCGTCATAGGATACGGAATTTATCCCCCTGTGATGTATGCCGATCTGGTCGGTGAGAGTGTTTCCGGCGCTGCCAACGTTCGTAGCCCTGAAGAAATAGGTGGAGCCAGTTGAATTTCCCGTCCTTTCAAGCAACATGAATTTCGCCGGATCCATCTTGGTAATCAGAGTTTTCCATTTTCCATTCGTCACCTGCCATCTCGAAAGACGTTCCGAGGCGACATAGCTGTTGCCATCCCAGCCTCCTGCCTTTGCATTCGCGTAAATCGCATCATATCTTGGATTGGATGGACAGATAAGCAGACTGACAGGCTGATAGTAATCCCAGAAACAGTTATAGCTCTCATCGGTGAACCACCTGTATGCCACTACAGCCGTCATGTTCGCGTTATCCGGAAAGAGTTCACCTTCATGTCCTGCATTCTTTTTGTCTCCGGTCCACGGAGGCAGAAATCCATCATAATCATTTGTGAAGCTGAGCAAGTTCAGACCTACCTGCCGGATATTGCTCTTGCAGGAAATACACTTGGCCTGATCCTTTGCGTTCTGCAATGCGGGAAGGAGAAGCGCAGCAAGGATTGCGATGATCGCAATTACGACCAACAGTTCGATCAATGTAAACATTGTTCGAACTTGCCTTCGCATCGGCCAGAACTGTCCGACAGCTACGGCTGGCACAGCAAGCAATTCAATTAAAGTAAAATGATTTTTGATTTCCAATTTCCGATTTCCGATTTCTATCCTTGTATTAAAATCGGCAATTGACAATCGACATTTGAAAATGTTCCTCACGTCTCCCTCCATGTTTTTGGGCTGCAGCACGAATTGCGTATTATGAATCTTGTCTCAAGCATCAGCTCCTCCTCCGAAGGCCGGACACCGCAGGCCATGGCACACATGCATTTGAAAGCCCTGGCTCCCGTGTTCTGGAACGGGATCTCCACCGTCGTCAGCGCCGGCTCGACATAGGCCGACGCCTCCACATTGTTGAAGCCTATGATGCTGATATCGCCGGGTATTGTCAATCCCTTCTCCCTGATGCAGGGCATGGCGCCAAACGCCATATGATCGCTTGTGAAAAATATTGCCGTGGGCCTTTCTGCGAGCTGGAACATCCTGGATGCGCACCTGTATCCGGCGGGATCATTCCATTCGTCCTCAAAGACAAGGCTGCCGTCAAATATCATACCTGCTTCCCTGAGTGCCTTCTTATATCCTTCGAACCTGCGTTCACCTTCCTTCCAAGTCATATATCCTGTAATGAAAGCAATCCTCCTGTGTCCGAGTCCGATAAGATATCTGACTGCCTTGCATGCTCCGTTCTCATCATCAAAGTGAACCGAAGGTATTCTTTCGCTGACATCGCTTATTCCTATTTCAAGCATGGGAATGACCTTCGATATTTCATCGATCATCTTCCTGTTGTCCCAGCGGCTGAAGATGATGCCGTCGAAGCTGAGCTCCTTTGATCTTTTGAAGATCATGTCGAGAAGGTTTGCTTCGCTGTCCTGGAAGATCGCCTCGCAGCCGGCATCCATTGCGGCAGCAGTCATGCCCAGAAAAACTCCGGCGTGGAACGGATGACGGAGCCCATAGGCCTTGTCGGGGACGAAATAGATGATCCTTCCTGTCTTTTTCTTTTCCTTTTTCCTTGTATTGATAAAAGTCCCCGAACCGATTTTCCTGTAGATCAGACCTTCACGTACAAGCTCGCCGACGGCTTTATTTATTGTCATAGGGGAGACGCCAAGTTCTCTTACGAGATCGTTTGTGGAGGGGAACGTGCTTGTATATTCTCCGTCGGAAATTCTTTTCTTGAGAATCATGCCGATTCTCATGTAGGGAGGTATAATTGACTTGCTTTCTATCATGCCCGCTCCAAACACACGGTTAGTTAGTTATCTATACAACTTAAGTTTATATCAATTAAACACTTTGTCAATAGAGAAAGATATAAAAAATAAGAATTATTATAAATATTATTAAAATCTTCTTGACAAGTTTCAGCTGAGGCGGTAACTGTAATATCAAGCGCTTGATATTTCATTGTGAATTCAGTCAGGGGAGGCTCCGGAAAATGAACGATTTCAATCCCGCAGGAAAAACTTCCTCTGCATTTAAAACTTCACGCATCGCAAATCCTTCTATCCTTATAGAGCTGCTTCGAGTTGCCCGTTCGACAAGCTCAGGGCGACGAGTAACTTTTTCAATTTTTACATTGATTGAATTACTCGTCGTAATTGCGATCATCGCGATACTTGCCGCGCTGCTCCTACCTTCATTGAAGAACGCCAAGGACCAGGCACAGACTCTTTCCTGCAAGAGCAACATGCGTCAGCTGGGACTATGCGTACCGAGTTTCGCGCAGGACTTCAACGGATATCTCCCTCCAATCACATTGGGAGGAAAGGCTGCAGGACATGAGGATGAACTTTTCCCTGATTCAAGCCTGGTTGACGCGACCATCATACGTTGGTTCCAAAACAATTCGAGCAACTGCTTCTGGAGCTATTACCAGCCTGTCCGATTTGCCATATGCCCTTCCCATCCCATGTATGATACAGTTTTTAAAAATGCCATTAACAACACACCCTCCAACCATGTGACATACGGGGTTTCACATTGGTTCTCGCGCTGGTATCCTGCAGTAGCAACCGACTGGAGGGAGAAACTTGATACGAAATCGCCTTCATGGTTCATGATTCTCGACACACCCGACACCGGCTGGTATATGTTCCCGGCACGATACGGTTCCACGTCCGTCAGTACCCAGGTCGGCGTACCCCACAAGGGCACAAACGCAATTTTCTTCGATGGACATGCGGAGTTCTTCTCTTTCAACCATGTGCCGCTTTCATGGACAGATCCGCCTTTCGAACAAAAATATTTTAACAACCTGCCATAATAGAAATTTAAGGAAAGACAAATGAAAATCCTGGCTCTTGTTGCTGTCCTGACCTTGTATACGTTTGAAACATTTGCAGAAGAATCCGCTCCACCGAAGGTGGCCGTCTGGAATCCTGAAAAAGGGACGAATGAGAGCCGTTTCTCAATTGATCTTAAGGCGATTGACAAGGCCGCTGGCTGGCTCAAGGAGTCGGGATGTAAGGCGGAACTCCTGACCGCCGAACAGATAAACGATCCGAAAATATTCAATGCCGACAGCTTCGATGCGCTCATGATCCAAGGTGACGCATTCCCGAAAATAAACATACAGGCATACAAGACCTTCGCGGAAAAAGGCGGCGTACTTGTGTCACTCGGAGCAAAAATCCCTTTCCTGATCGCAGCCGCCAAGGAACCCGACGGTTTCTGGACCATGAGCCCGAAGACACCAGCCTTCGCCTGGCAGAACGTGGAAGTCCTCAAGCTTTACAATATGAAGTATTCCTACAATGAAGCCATGCATGACAAGGGGGTTGATCATCGCTCAACGGATCTTCTCAGGAAATATCTGCACGATGCCAAGGAGATAAAAGGCAATATCCGTGGCTGGTGGATAATCCCGATAAATGAGAATGCGGACAGTGGAGTCTATCCCCTGATCCGCAGCAAAAGGCTGGATGGTCTGGACACCACACCACAGATATTCATCGCAAAGAACGGTTCCAAAAATGCGATCTTCTGCCTGAATGAATGGTTTACTGATGGAAGCAATCCGAAACATTGGAATTCCTCAAAGGAGCTCGTGGTCGCGTTTGCGAAGATCGCAAAGGATCTGAAAGACAGGAAAATTGATCTTTCCAAGGAGACTCCTATAGAGATAAGCGACAAGACTCCTGCGCCTACGCCAATGAGATCAATGATGCCAAGCGGAAGCGTCGAACCTGAGGGGGCCAAGCCGGTCGCCAGATGGGGTATGTTCGACGGATCATGCGCTGAACTGGGCGATCCTATAAAGGAAGGACAGTCAAAAGCCATTCCTCTCAATTCCTCCCCGAAGGATTTCCCTTATTCACTTGAACCAAAGGCATCCGTCAAGCTGGCAATTCCGAAACTTCCAGAAGACAGTCCATGCTTCCTCAGGGCCCGTTTCTGCTTCGTCGATCCCGGAACCGGTCTCAAGGCGAAGCTTGGTGATGCCGTGCTGATCGATGAATTGTTCGTATGCATGGATGCTTCCGGTCCCGGGAACTTCTCCGACTATGCAAGCAAGCAGCCTATCGACACAAACAGGATCCTCTACATTCCGTCCACCGCGAAACAGGCCACGGAGCTTGAGATTTCAAACCCTGGCACAGCATCGATATATTTCGATGCAGTCCAGATTGAGACACGCCCGAAGCCTGCACCGGAGAGATGGATCGGGCTCAACGGCGGCATCCTCTGGGGCGGTACACTGGAAGAATTGAGGAAATTGCCTGACATGACAAAGGGTGATACCAGGAATTCATTGACAGAAGGCGGCGGGAAGAACTGGAGCACTATGCGCTGTACCATAAGATCCCAGTATGCAGGTGCACCAAATGATCCTGACAGATGGAAGGTCATTGACTTCATAATTGACCGCGCCCTGACGATATGCCCAAGGCTCGATCTTCTCTTTGAGGGCACTGCTGAATGGGATGCCATCTCTCCTCAAAGGTATGCTGAAGGAAAGAAGGCAGGAAGACCGCACACAAGCGTTCCTGACACGGCAAAATATCTTGAAATTGTCGAACATGTCATCAAAAAATACGGGGACAGGATAAATAACTATGAGGTATGGAACGAGACGAACATCACCCAGTTCTGGCGTGGAACTCCAGAGGAATACGCCTCATTCTTCATTGCTGTCTCAAGGAAGATCAAGGAACTCTCCCCGAAAGCGACAGTTATCATGGGAGGTATGGCCGGATACAGGGCGCCTTTCATAAACACAATGCATGACAGCGACGCCTTCAAGCACGCTGATCTCTGCGGTTTCCATCCATACGCGGGAAAAAGCTCAGGATGGGACGTTCCCTACGGAATGATACAGAGCGACCTTTATTCAAAGGGCGATGGAATCGAAATCTACTGCAACGAAAGCGGCTTCGTCTGGAAAGCAGGCGAATGGTTCCAGCCTCCGCCTGACTATACACAGGAGGTCCAGGCGGAACAGCTTGACGTCGCTATCGGACGCCTCCTTTCCTCTGGACTCGCAAAGCTCAGTGTCTTCCATGCCGGAGGCGACGAGCACCTTTACGGACTGATCGACGAGAAGGGCAAGCCAAGGTTGGCATACAAGGTGATGGAGGATTATTTTGAACTTGGAAAGCCGGGAAGCAGGAGGCTTGACGTGCAGATGGTATCGTCCGACGGCACTTCACTTAAAGGAATCTACTGCGCCGCTTCAAACTGCGAGAAGGACGGTTCGGCAAGCGTGGTCTTGAATCCGTCGCAGTCACAAAACAAGTCAGGTAATCTGAGACTCTGTATACCGTTTACCGGAAATGGACACTGGAAGCTTGAAGCTAAAGATGCCAATGGAGCAGTACCTTTGAAGGCAGCTCTCAAAGGGAATGGCAAGGACCGTTTTTATGAAGTGGAGATCAAAGTCGCCGCCCGTACGCTGATAAAAGCTTCTCAGGAGCCGTGATAAAACTTATTTTCAGGGCATGAAAGGATAGATATATATGAAAGTAATTTCAATTGTTCTGGCATCATCATTCGTTTTTGCGATATCCTGTTTCGCCGAGGATGCGCCAGCTCTTAAAAACATTTCCGGTGAAAATTATTCCTGGAAGAACGTGCCCGTCGGCGGAGGGGGAGCCGTGATCGGCATACTCGTCCATCCACTGGCAAAAGATGTCGTCTACATGCGGACCGATGTCGGCGGCGCATACCGCTGGGACGAGGCAAAACAGGAATGGATCCCCCTTCAGGACAGCATTCCATTTACCGAATGGAACCTTTATGGGACAGATTCGCTTGCGGTGGATCCGAGCGATGCGACAGGAAACAAACTATATCTCTCGACAGGCAAATACTGCAATGAGTCCTGGGCAAAGCCCAACGGCGTGATCATGAAGTCCAACGACCGCGGTGCGACTTGGAAACGCGTCCTTCCTGAATCATGCGGACACGTCTCCGGCTCCGGAGAAAAGCTTGCTGTCGATCCAAACAATGGAAAGCATCTTCTTTATGCTTCCAAGACAAAAGGACTTATGGAAAGCGATGATGAAGGCGAGACCTGGAAGCAGAACGCAAGTTTCCCTTCGCAGATCCAGAACGCAGATGGAAGTTCCACAGTGACCGCTCTCCTCTTCACCGTCTTTGACAAGTCCTCTGGGCTTGTCCCTGAAACTTCGCATACGAAGACGATCTATGTAGGCGGTGCCGGCAAAGGCGTCTTCTGTTCGGAAGACGGCGGTGCAAGCTGGAAGCTCCTGGAGAATTCACCGAAGGACTCGTTCAGGACATGCATCGGTTCCGACGGAGTTCTTTTCATATCGCACAAGGATGGAATTGCGAAGTTCGCAGCGAAGGACGGGTGGAAGGACATCACGCCTCCAACACATAAAGGGAATTATTCCGGGATCGCCCAGGATTTTTCCAATCCAAAGCATCTTGTAGCAGCGTTCCTGCAGAACAAGAAGGATCCACCGATGTTCAGGTCCACCGATGGCGGAGAAACCTGGACACAGCTGAAAAATGTTCTTGAAAACACCGTCCCCTGGTGGAATCCTGACGTGCAGAACCACCGGCTCGCACATGTTTTCGCCATGAGCTTTGATCCATTCCATCCAAATCGCGTATGGGCTGTCGACTGGTACGGAGTCTATCGCGCAGATGATATCACGGCGGAAGCAGTGAAATGGACAAACCTTGAGAAGGGCCACGAGGAAATCGTCACACTCGGAACCCTTGAAGCTCCGCCGGAAAGCAAGTTCCGTCTTTACAGCAGCGTTGCAGATGTAGGCGGATTCGACCATGAGTCTATCGACAGTTTTCCGACGAAGGCGACTTTCGACAGAGGATACAAATGGCAGACGACAACCGGAATCGCATGGTCCCGCAGTGACAAGGATTTCCTTGTAAGAGTCGGAGGACTTGTATGGAACAAGCCCGGCCTCGGCGGTGCATACACGCTTGACGGCGGAGAAACCTGGCAGCTGTTCCCGAAAAACAAACTTCCTTACAAGGATATTGCGCGCGGACGTGTCGTGATAGCCGGCAAAGGAAAACGCATCATCTGGACACCTCAGACCGGAGATCCTTATCTTTCGGACGATCTTGGAAATTCCTGGAAGAAGATTGAGACACCAATTCCTTTGCCTGGCGCAATGCCCGGAAACAGGATTTTCTCCTATGAGCAGCCGATTAATGTGGATATCTCAGATTGCAACAGGATCTATATCTATTACAAGCAGCAGGTCCTGCGCAGTGATGATGCGGGAGACACTTGGAAGATTGTCGGCACAAAAACTCCTGATTCAAAGATCATTTTCACGAGCGGAGTCAAGGATGATGTCTGGATCGCAGCCAAAGGCGAAGGCAAAGGACTTTTCCGTTCGAAGGATGCGGGAGTGACATGGGAGCAGATTCCTGCGACGAAGGAGGCCAGGCTCGCGTGCGCCGGAAAGAATCCTCCCGGCAAGGAGCATTCTGCGATCTTCCTCTGCGGAATCGTCGGGGAGACCCAGGGCTATTTCAGATCGGACGATCTTGGCGCAAGCTGGATCCGCATCGACACCTTGCCGAACCAGCGCATCGGGAATGATCCGAACAGCTTGTGCGGCGACTGGCGCGTTTTCGGCGGAGTTTTCGTCGGAACCAACGGACGCGGGATATTCTATGGAGCACCAGTCACAGGAAAATGATGCAAAGACAAGCTGAAGCTTGGACTCCAACTTTTGTGCTGCAGTTAACGGTATATGAGGATGCATTCGTTGGAGTACAAACTTTAGTTTGCGTATTTTTCCAATAGGAGATTGCAGGATGAAAGTAACAATCAAGGACATTGCGGATAAGCTTGATATCGACATGTCGTCGGTCAGCTATGCCTTGTCCGGAAAAGGGACGATCAAGCCCGAAACCAGGGAGCTTGTCAGGAAGACCGCCGAGGAGATGGGATACGTAGCGAACGGCATCGCGAGAAAGGTCAGCACCGGCAAGAGCAATCTTGTCGGCATCGTGATGCCGAACGTCCTTTTCGCCTACGGTGAATATGTCCAGCACGGATTCCGGATGCTGTCCGATGCGGGCATGGAGACAAGCGTATCCCTTACGGAATTCACAATGGAAAGGGAGGAGATGGCCGTGAAATATCTCCTCGAGAACCGGGCTTCTGGGCTTATAATCAAAAGTCTTTTCTCAAGATGGGCGGATATTCCTGAAGGTCATCCACTCCGTCTTGCCGCCAAAAATAAACTGCCGGTAGTGAGTTTCGGATATCCGATTTCAGGTTCTCCCTTCGGATGCGTCCACATCGACATGTTCGGCATCGGAAAAATTCTTGGCCGGCGGTTCGCTGACACAGGAAGGAAGAATGTGAAGCTGCTCATTCCTCATCCTCCTCCGTTCTACAGGAATGTGAAAGAGCTTCTCAAAGGTCTTGAAGAGGCCGGTTCTGGTAATTACGAGGTGTCAACAGCACATTTCAAACCCGATAAAAGCGTTGATGAAAAGACGTCGTACCCCTTCTCCCAGTATGACATCCAGCTGAATGAATTCCTCTCCGAGGCAGGTCTCAAGGCCGGCGGGGCCATGATGAGGAAGCTCTTATCGGAGAATGAGATTCCAGATGCGATTGTCTGCCTGAGCGAGAACAACCTGATGGGCGTCTACAACGAGGCAGCAAGGAACGGGATCGAAATCCCCGGGAGGATGGCGCTTGCGAGTCCGGAAAGGAGCCTCATACTCTCCCTTGCACCGATTCCGATCACTTCAGCATCTGTTTCGATGAAGTCAGCGGCCGAGGCGTCTGTTTCAATGCTGCTGGACCTTATGAAAGGAAAAGACGGAGCACCACAGACAGTCAGCCTTGAACCTGAATTTTATTCCGGGGCATCGGCATGAGGCGTAAACTTGCCTTCATGAGATTATTTTTCATGATTTTTGAAGCAAAAGACAGGTAATTTAAGAACAGCTCTTGCGAGCTTGACTACGAACTGATAAATTTGCATTTTTGATGAGCAGAGCGAATCATTTGGAGTGCGGTAATTTATTACCGCCTTGTTCAGAGAAATTTATTTCTCGTTTATAAATCGCAAAATGAATTTTGCGACACAAAGCGGTGATGAATCACCGCACTCCAAGGTCAGGGCAAAGCCCCTGACGTAGAAAATAACAGTTTCTGAGTTTTAAGATTAACTAAGGAATAAGATATGTTTTATTACGGCGCGGCATATTATCCGGAACACCGGACTGAGAAGGAATGGCTGAAGGATATTGACTTGATGGAAAAGGCAGGTGTCAACTCCCTGCGTATTGCGGAATTCGCATGGAAACGCCTCGAGCCGTCGGAAGGCAAATACGATTTCTCCTGGCTGGAGAAGTTCATCGACCTCGCCTGGAAGAAGAAAATCACTTCGCTTGTCTGCCCCCCAATGCGCACTGCCCCGGCATGGCTTGTTGAAAAACATCCGGACGTACTTATTGTGAATGAAAATGGCGTCACCTTGGAATATGGCAGCCGCTACACGTTCTGCATAAACAATCCGAACCTTTTCAAGCGTGGACTCGCCCTCGCTGAAATGATGGCGAAGAAGTTCGATTCCCATCCAGGCGTCTGCGGCTGGCATCTCGACAATGAATATGCCGACGAGCCAGACTGTCACTGCGACATATGCAGGAGGAAATGGCAGAACTGGCTGAAAAAGAACTATGATGGCATTGAAGCACTGAACAAGAAATGGGGAACCGTCTTCTGGGGAATTGAATTTGATTCCTTCAGCCAGGTGCCGACTCCGAAATTCTCCAAGACCTTCCATAACCCCGGTCTCACCCAGGCATGGCGTCGTTTCGTCAGCGACTGCAATGTCGAACTCGTCGGACTTCACGCGAAGGCTGTAAGACAGCATTCGAAGAACAAGCATGTCACGACCAACTTCCAGACTTGGAATCCGCGTACCGACTATTTCAGCCAACAGAAGAACCTTGATATCTGTGGCACAAATTATTATCCGCCGTATGGGACCGAGAATTTCAGTTACAGCCTCGGCCTGACAAACTGTCGCAGCTACAAGAAAAGACCGTTCCAGGTGCATGAACTCAGGAATGGCCCTCATCTTGTTCCCGGCAAACCCAACAACACCCCTGCCCCGGGCGAAATTGAAAAACTCGCAGTCCACGCGATTGCCAACGGAGCCGACGGACTCTACTATTTCGCCTGGCGCGGAGTCCCATATGGAATCGAGCAGTCGCACGGAACTTTGATAAGACATGATGGAAACCCAGGCAAGACATATGAGGAATGCGCTAAGGTAGGCAACAGGCTGAAGAAGATTGGAAAGATGATTGAAGGACTGGCTGTTCCCGCTGAAGTCGGGATATTCAATGACTTCCAGTCATGGTGGATGATGGACAAGAAGTGTCCGGAATGGACTGGTCCGAACGGGATGTTCAGGGATCTTCTCGACAAGATCCATTTCGCCATCCGGAAGAACGGATACCAGTGTGATACTCTGGACAGGAAGTCCAACTTCAATGAATACAAGGTTCTGGTTGCACCCTTTCTGACGGCATTTGACGATTCGCTGTCAAAAAAGATACTGGATTTCATTGAGCATGGAGGAACTTTCATTGCGCATCCCCTTTTCGGAATGAAGAATACGGACTCGGAGATCTATCCAGCTCGCCTTGAGCCACTAATTGCCAAGGTTTTAGGTTTGAAACTAGGTGAGTATGCAACTTCTGGAGCTAACGAATCAATAAATTTTTCCTGGGAAGAGAAAATTTATAAAAGCTCCTTATTTTATGAATTTCCAGAATTGCCCCGCAATTCGGAAATTCATGCGAAGTTCGCAGAAGGCAGATTCAAGGGCCTTCCGGCGGCAATCGAGATCAAACACGGCAAAGGCAAGTTTATTTTTCTGACATGTTTCCCGGAGGATAAATTTTATGAAATCTTTTTTGAGCAGACGCTCAAAAAATATAATGTGAACAAAATATTGGAAGGCAAAATCCCCGAAGGCGTGGAAATATCCGAACGCCGTGCCAAAAACACAAGATTGCTCTTTTGCATCAATCATTCCAACACTTATAAAAATGTCCCGCTCCCGGGGCATTTTTATGACATCTGGAACGACGAGAAGCTCAAGGATAAAATCCCATTGAAGCCATATCAGGCTAGAATAGTCATTTTGTCAAATCATTTGTCAAAATGATATGCATTATGGATAATTACTTGACATAATGCATATACATGCTATATTCATTGCCATTAGAAAGCAAAGGTGGCAAAATGGATAGGATAAAGCAGATTTTCGAACTTGCAGATATTGCCCGTAAAGACGGAGGCAAATATCCCAGGAAAAGAGAGATTTACGCTTCCATATCAAATGTCAAAGGCAGGCATTTTACTGGTGTTGTCGGACCACGAGGCGCAGGAAAGACAATAATTCTTAAACAGATATCTCACGAAATTCCAAGTTCAATTTATTTGTCCGCTGATTCGATAGAGGACATCGACCTTTTTGAGACCGCCAAACTTCTTTCCGAAAAATATGATATCGGATTACTTCTCATAGACGAGATTCATTTCCTGGGTAATTATCAGTCTTCGTTGAAGAAAATCTATGATTTTCTTAAGATAAAAATAATATTCACCAGTTCTGTCTCCCTTTCCCTGTATGAGTCTGTCCACGATTTGTCAAGGCGCGTAAACCTTGTCACAATCTTCCCTTTTACTTTCGGGGAATATGTATTTTTCACCAAGGACGAGAAACTGGAATCCTTGAGTATCGACCAGATATACAATGACAGATGGAGTCCGCAGCATCTGAGATACGGATATCTTTTTGAAGATTATATCAAAGGAGGAATCCTTCCTTATTCTCTTGAAGAGCCTGACGTGCTCCCCCTGCTGAGGAACAATCTTGAAAAGATCATCCACAAGGACATACCCACTGTTTCCAGGCTGACCATGGATGAACTGCATCTGATTGAAAAGGCGCTTAAGTTCATAGGCAGATCTCCGACAGACGGGATCAACTGCTCTTCCGTGGCCAAGAACCTTGGAATTACAAAATACAAGGCGGAGTCATATTTGAAGCTTCTTGAAAAGGCTTTTGTCATAAATATGATTTTCCCAGAAGGAACCAATGTGCTGAAGGAACCAAAGGTGCTGATGTGCCTTCCCTATAGGTTGCTTTATTCCGAGTATGAAGACTGCATAGGCGCGCTCCGCGAGGATTTTTTCGTGGAATCGATGAGGATGAGGAATCTGGAATTCAGCTATCTCAAGACAAACCGCGGTGCCAAAACTCCGGATTACCTTGTCTCTGAAAATGAGAGGAAAACCGTTGTCGAGGTCGGGGGAAATAGCAAGGGGCACGAGCAGTTCAAAAGCGTGTCGTGGACTCGGAGGATGATTCTTGTGCATTCGGGCACATTCTCTGGCATCAGGAAACCTTTATTCAGTGTAGGATATGCTTGATGAACCTGGCTTGGCACCGTCTTCCCGCCAAACAGTATGAACTTCCCCAGCATGGCACCAATGCCCGGTACCATGCGAATGCCGTTAACTCAAGCGTAACATTTTAATAATAATGGGGTTGCATTGTTTTATCTTTACGCATGGAATGCGTTAGGTAATAAAGCCTATGGTTTCAACCATAGGTATTGAATCCCAAAATTTGTTTTGCCCTGAAGGGGCAGAGCATACTCCGTCCCTACAGGACGAATCAATTTTCCATATATGGCCTGTGGTTGAAACCACAGGCTATATTACTCAATCCCTTCAGGATTCGTCATCAGGATATCAATACTGCTAAGATAAAGCTCTTTTGTTGGAGTTCATAGCTTTAGCGTGCTCTTGTTCTTGAGCCTTAACTTAGAAAAGAAATGATTGAGCATTCCAGTTTCGAATGTTTTATTGATAAGGAAAGCGAATCTCCCGCAAATTATGGGACAAGCTTGGAGCTTGTTCTGCCTTAAGCAGGATGAGCAGATCAGTCTGCGCTTTAAATTTTTCTGGAAACGGGGGTTTGACAGGTGTAGCACCTCAGACTTGAATCCACACACCGTTTTTCCGCCGAACGCATCCTTCCAAAGATTGCATAGAAATAGACAGAGAATTCCAGACACATATGCAGGAACTGGATCGCATGCTTTCCGGAGGCGGAATCGAAGGATGCTTGCATGTTTGTTTTCCATCAGTTCCATGGTATTTTATTAAAAATAGGAGGATTTTCATGCCATGAATGATGAAACCGGAGAAAATCCTAGTCCATCTTCTTTTCTGAAAAATTCCATAAAAACATTTATTGTTCTAATCCTTTTCGCAGTGATCTCGGCCTGCGGTTATTTCATTTATAGGCAGTTCTCTGATTCTTCCGGCACAGCATCCAATAAAACTGTCTCCGGGATCAACAGGAACATGGGAAGCCAGAGGCGCTTTAATCCAGCAGGAGGTGCTGTCCGGAATCAGAATGCTTCTCCGCCGGGAAACGGCCAGCAGGCGCCTGCCAGGGCCGGCGCTCAGAGGACAACGGCCAGGCAGAACAGGACTCCCACGGATTTCTACAAGGGAAGCGACTTCATTGTTCCCGACAGGAGGAGGAAATACCTGCAGGATCGGATATTTACCGAGAGTTTTGGCAAGGAATACCTTTCCAAGGAAAAGGAGATATTGCAAAGCCAGATCACGGAACTGGCCGTTCACAACGCAAAAAGAATAGCGATTCTCCCCATTGGCACCAAGGACACCGAGATCCTGAGGATTGTTGCTGAGCTTGGGACAAGCCTTTCAAGCGATCCAAACTTAGTGCTGTTGGAACGGGAGCAGATCAACAAGATCCTGGGCGAACATGAATTGAACCTCTCCGTCATTTCAAATCAGGTATCGAGGATACAACTCGGAAGACTTCTGAAGGCGGACATCCTTGTGCTTCTGGAGCCGAATGCAGCTCCAACGGGCGGAAAGTCGAAGGATTCTTTTCTTGCAGTACGCAACGTGGAGAGCTCTACGGGTATTGTCCTAACCTCTTATGCAAGTTTTTCTCCAGAGAAGGATCCGGCCGGGCTTGAGAAAGCGGTACGTCTTGCAATCCAGAAAACGGACAGGAAGGCTGGCAAACGGTATTTCCTGGGCTTTACCGGCTTCAGTCCCGCCGATGTTGAGAAGGAAGGCGGACTTAGGGGATTCTGCAATGCATTGGGAATGCTTGTGCTCAATGATCTCGGTCAATATCCCGATATCGTAGTGCTTGAACGCAAGGACATGAAGTCCCTTGCCGAAGAAAACAAGCTGACCGGGAAGGAGGCTTCTTTCCAGACCTCCGAACTGTTCCTTGGCGGGGAGATAAGCCTGAACTTCGACGGCAAGCTTATTGTCGACGCCAGCCTGAAGACCACTGCAGGAACCAAGCTCAAGGCGTTTAAAATCACTGGCGACAGGGATGACATATCTGGATTCCGGCGTCAGCTGGTCGAGCAGATAGGCGGTGAACTGCAGTCAAAAAGCCCCAGTCTTCGCCCCTTTGATCCCAAGTATGAGGCGAAGGTTTTCTGGAAGGAGGCCTATTGCAGGATGTATACCAGGAACATCGATCAGAGTTCCGGTCTGGCTGATGCAGCACTGGCACTGGATGACAGTCCCGGGAACCGCGAGCTGGCGGCAGTCTTCTGGAAGGAGCTCTGCTACCGATATCATCTGTGGATGAAGGACAAACAAAGCTATGAGATTGCGGAAAGCATATGTACCATACTTGACGTCGCAGTCCGACAGTTTGGAATGTACTGTGAACTGCGGAGGACTTCCGATCCGTTTGAAACCCATGAGTTCCTTAAGGCGGTATCGGACGAGTTCGAACCCAAGATAGGAAACATTTCCATGGGGGATGAGAAGTCCTGTCAGATCTGGTATGAGCTGGAAAAACTGCATGTCAGGGAATACGGGAAGTTCATTTCCGAGATATCGAAGGAAAAGGATGCCGAGAAGGTCCGCACCATGGTCATGGAGCTGGGACACCTTGTTCCGTGGGCCAAGTTCTGGACAGAGGATCCCGAAGAGTGGGATTCCATGCTTAAAAAGGCATTTGATATCCTGAACGAGAAGGCATCTGACGATGACATCGGCCTTCGTATGTCCAGGTCATGGGCGTACCAGACCTTCCACCTCTTCGGGGACTTCCGGTTCAGCACATATTTACAAATGAAAAAGCCGGGCGCGGAAGCAGTTCAGCACAGGTATCTTAATGAGGCCTTGAAGCATGCAGACCCCATGGTACAGCTTGCAGGATGTGATTTTTTCCAGCATTCCGGTGCCGGCAGCCGGAACGGCGAATACAGCAAAAAATACCTTGACATCTATGCAAAGAATTTCCCACCCGGCCACAGCTTCAACTTCAACTGCTACACCACTTTTCCTGAAAGAGGAATAGAATCGGCGCTGGACAGGATTGTTGACACATCAAGTTTCAGCGACGCCGACGGTTATTTTGAGAAGGTCATAGGTCCAATGATGAAGGACGAATACGCCTATATCCTGGTCTATTACGAAAACTTCCTTGAGAAGTGGGCAAAGCTTCTGGCCGACAACGAGAAATATGAGAAGGCGGAAGGACTTGTCACTAGGGGAAAGGAGATGCTGAATGCGTTCATCAGCAAAAAAAGCCTGCCCGATGGCCTGAAGGAATTTGTAAAACGCAACGATCCGGATATGAGTGCAGGCTCAATGGATTACTACTTCAGGGAACGAGCCAGGGAATCGCTGAGCTCACTCTCGAAGCTTGAGGAGGCTGTCACCGTAAAATCGGGCAAGGCTAACTACAAGGATCCTCCGGTTCCGGAAGGCCTGTCGGAATATGAAATAAGACTGAGTCCGGCAAGGAACATCTTTCCTTCAGCACTGCGTAGCTCATACTACACCTATTATGATACGAAGGATTATAACAGCTGCCATCCGGCCTATTTCACCCACAACAGGCAGTTTGATGTCCTGAGAGCCTGCACTCGTCCCGGCAACAGGCAGGTCTTTTATCTGCACCGCATCTCCCCGGATTCCGGGAACATCCGGACTGACCGTGCTGAAGTTCTATACATGCCAGATACAAAAATATTCCCACAGCGCTCCGTATCCGGAAACTATGTCTGGATATTCAACCTGACCGGCGGACTGATTCTCTTCGACGCCTCCGGTGCCAGGGTTTTCACCGTCAGGGATGGACTGCCTACAAACGTGACCAATGTCTTTGCCGCATTGAATGGAAAAGTTTATCTTGGTACTGGAAAATCGGAGATGGAGAACCGTCCAGGATCGCTGTCCGAATTCGACCCCGCTACAATGAAGGTGAAGACGATATGCTCCAATGCTTCGGGTGAAAAACATTCCCTGCTCGACGGAGGGGAGCCGTATTCGGTACTATCCGTCGTGGCGGATGAGAAAAACAGCTGCATATGGATTAACGTAAAGCCGAACCGCCCTGATGATGCGTCGAAGCTGCCTGCCTTCTGGAAATACGATCCGCAAAGCCAGCGGCTGGAGGAGGTCGCTGCATTGCCTAAGAGAGATGTCCTTGCGGGTCTGGAAAGATATGAGTTGAAGGGATCCAGAAGGTTTGTCAAATATGTCAATTTCATCGGACAGTATGAGGATTCCGCAATTTTCAGGTGGGGTGCCATTCCCCCAAAGAAGACCAAACTTGAAAAATTCAAGAATGAGATGGTTTTTACAATAGTTCCCGAGGTGTCTTACAACAAGGTGTGGCAGATAAGGCCCAAGCTGAACAATGCTCTAGCCGAAGGATGGGAGGAGGCCATCGACGGCTTCAAGGGGATGTCCACCGGAGGACTTGGCCATATGCAGGACGCATATTCCTATATGGACTCATGCATCCGGGATTGGTCCGAGAAGGACTACGGGATTGCGATGGAAAACTTTGCCGGAGCCCTGAAGATGCTGCCCCGGGACAACGATGAAATCTGCCTTGATATCGCATTCGCCCATTACAACCTGAAACAGTATGACGATGCGATCGAATACGCCACAAAGGCCATCCAGCTGAGAGCCGACTTCCTGGACGCATATTTCTTGCGGAGCGGAAGCTATGCCGCTAAAGGGGACTTTGAAAGGGCCTATGCGGACATCAGGAAAGCTCGTGAAATCGGACCGATAGACCACGTCATCGAGGAAAAACAGCAGTGGATTGAGTGGCAGATTGAAATGCAGAATAAAGGCTCCGTGACGGCAAAGCAGTCCTCCCTTAAGCCAGAGAATCTTCAATTCCCCAAGCTTTCCGAAAGCGATCGGAAGAAAGTCCTGCTCCTGCTGAAAGGACTCGGAGATGCGGATCCAAGGGTACGGTTAGGAGCAGCAACCAATCTCCGTCCATACGCCCAATCGCTCGCTCCCGCATTGCCAATACTGCTCTCCGCCGTCGATGACAGCGCCACGAAGGTGCGGGTCGCGGCCATAGATGTCCTGGGATTGATGGGTACCGATGCGAAGGACGCGCTGCCCAAACTTCTTCCCCTTATGGCAGGACAGGAGATAATAAGGTGCGCCACGGTTAAATCCATTGCCAACATCGCCCCACAGGATGGACGCGTCCTGGATGCGCTCATCAAGCAGATAGATGCGCCGGAAGAGCCTGTAATGGGATATGCAATAGCGGGACTCGGGATCATCGGCCCTTCCGCCAAGAAGTCCCTTCCTCTCATCCGCGAGAGGATGAAATACATGAATGAATGGGACAAGATCAATGCAATCAGGTCGCTGGCGAAGATAGAGGGCAGTTATGACAGCATCGTCGCCGAGTACCTTAAACAGCTCTCAGGCGAGGAGGCACTGGCCCGGCGGACAGCATTGACCTCCCTGGAAAAACTCGGGTTGAACCTGAGAGATTACGGGAATGTTGTTGATGCAATAAGAAGACTGTCAAAAGAGGACGACGATCCTGAAATAAGGGCATCTGCCAGGGACATCCTGTCCAGGATGAAATGACAGTTTAAGGTAATAAGCTAAAGAATATCATTTTAGACACAATTGAAAATTCCACAACATTTTGTTCTAACTCCTAGCAAAACCCCATCCAATGGCATGATCGTTACTCATTCCACATCAGCCAATTTCCCAGCATGGCACCAACGCCGTTAACTTAAGACATAATATACTGATGACTCACATGTTACATGCATATATTAATCCTGAAGGGATTGAGTAATATAGCCTGTGGTTTCAACCACAGGACATATATGGAAAAATGATTCGTCCTGTAGGGACGGAGTATACTCTGCCCCTTCAGGGCAAAACAAATTTTGGAATCCAATACCTATGGTTGAAACCATAGGCTTTATTACCTAACGCATTCCATGCGTAAAGAAAAACAATATAACAGCTCCATTATTAAGATGTTACGCTTAAGTTAACGGCATTGATGCCCTAATGGAAGAACAGCCCTTGCGGGCTTAATGAATTCTAATTCTTTTTCTCGCACAGAGGCATCCCGATGTCCTATCCAGAATCGGGATAGACTCTGCCCAAAGTATCCCGGCCTGAAAGCGTCGGGAAGCATTCTCACCACGAAGAAAAGAAGGACACGAAGTTTATGTATCTTTATTCCTTTGCGGCTTTGCGCCTTTGTGCGAAAATGAAAATTTCGTGTGTTTCGTGGTTATAAAATTTGAGTCCTCAAATTTTATTGCGGAATTGGCTGGGGCTTTTGCCGGCGATCCGCCTGAAAAGCTTGTTGAAGTGCTGGGGGTCGGGCAGCCCTACCCTTGTCCCGATCTCCTTTACAGGAAGGGCCGTGCATTCCAGCAGATGCTTGGCGTACTCGATCCTCCGTATGATCAGGTACCTGTTCATCGTAATCCCGTACTGCCTGCGGAAAAGAAGAGCGAGATAATTCTGCGAAAGACCGGCAGTCCTGCTTATTTCTGGTATGCTGATCTCCTTGGAAAGGCACCTGTCAATCTCCATGGCAGCACTGACCACCGCAGTCCTGGCCTTGCGTCCGAAATTTTCCGACCGCGATTTGTTGATCCAATAGAGCCAGATCAGGAATTCCTGGAGCACGAGGGAGGCGGCATGGTCGGCTTCCGGAGAGGCTTCAGCCTGCTGGATCCACCATACGAGGTTCATGAACTTCGACTCGGCAGCAGATCTTGCCTCGCCAAGCTCAATGCACAGAGGCAGTGAAAGCTCCTTTCCACTCTTTGCGGATTTCGCAGGGAATTTGAAGTGGGTGCAGTAATGGAATCCCGGTTTTTCCAGATCGTATCTGGCATCAGTGCCTGTCGGTGTTATCGAGATTGTCCCGGGCGCAATGGCGTATTGGTTTCCGGAAAGCCTGATCTTCCCGTGGTAGTCGTATATGTGAAGGGCGTTGGTTCCGCTGTTCAGATAGCTTACTGAGAAGTTCCTGTCGGCAAGCGGATAACGTCCGGCGCGGATGACCCGGGGAAGGTCATCCATTTGAAAGTCAAATGGCATTGAACTCCTTGAGAAAAACAAGGATGACTGGAGCTTGGAAATGAAAAGTTTTTACACCGCTCACCCGCCACCCAAGGATCCAGTCATCCATGTGTTATTGTTGAAATAATACCACAGTATGTTGAATATTTCCAATTGATATATTTTTATTTCATAAAAATATTATATTATTGTTTTTTTACCATTAATAAAGAATCTCATTGTGTGGGATTCTTTATAAAAAAGGAGATTATACATGACACCACGCGAAAGATTCATTGCCGCACTTGAACGAAGGCCCATCAAGGGAAGGGTCCCCCATTTCGAGCTGGTCTTTTTCCTCACCATGGAGGCCTTTGGTAAAATCCATCCGTCACAGAGGAACTACGCACAGTGGGACCAGATGGAGGAGAAGGAACGGCAGCTCCACCGCAATGAGATTGCCGACCTCTACATCATGACTGCCGAGAAGTATGAGCACGACGCCATATTCATCCATCCGAATCCCTGGAAGATGGAGGAGATAGAGCGTCTTGTGGATATCATCCGTGAAAAGTCCGGCGACAAATATTTCCTGATGCTCCACGGCGACGCCACCTATGGAATTCCGGACGGCAACCACATGGTCGAATTCTCATACCGGATCGTCGATGAGCCGGATGTCCTGAAAAGCGACGCGGAAAAAAGGGTCAATGAAGCTCTTGAACGCGCCCAGAAGTTCAAACGCAAGGGCGGACTCGACGGATTTGCGCTCTGCAGCGACTACTGTCTGAACACCGGGCCGTTCTTCAGTCCGGAGCAGTTCGCGGAATTTGTCACTCCGTATCTTACGAAGCTCATCAAGGGCTACCGTGACATGGGATATTACACGATCAAGCACACCGACGGCAACATCATGCCGATAATCGACCAGCTTGTCGGTGCGAACCCGCACGCATTACATTCGCTGGATCCGCAGGCGGGAGTTGATATTGCCATGGTCAAAAAACTTTATGGAGACAAGGTCTGCCTTATTGGAAACGTAAACTGCGGGCTTCTGCAGACCGGTACTGACGAGGAGGCCAGGAATTCCGCACGTTATGCCCTGAAATCCGGAATGCCCGGTGGCGGATACATCTTCTCGACGAGCAACTGCGTGTATACGGGAATGCAGCTTTCCCGATACGAGATGATCCTCGACGTCTGGAGGAAGGAAGGGAATTACTAAACACAGAACATCTGGAGCAGCTTGCGCCGCCGCGAGCAGAGACGCAAAGATGATTTTGAGTTGATTCCCCAAGGCTTTTTCAATAAGAGGAAATATTATCCTTGCGCCTTTGCGCCTCTGCGTTGAAAAAATTCTGGTTTTGAAATAAAAGTACAGAAAAACAAGAAGATGACGGACTGGAAAGTCCGCCCTACGTTATTTAAAACTCCATTCTATACGGCATCACCATATCTGAGACTCGGCACGGCTGGTCTCGAGCAGTTACAGAGATGTCACTGACAGACGATCTTGAACGGCATCTGAAAGGGGAGACCCTGAAGTTCGGGCTTACGGAGAAGGATCTGCACTGCATAGCGTGATAAACTCGCAAGATGTAGAATGAAATCCAATATGGAATTCAGCTCTTGACCTATTCTAAATACTCGTCCTTGATTGCTTGAGTTCCCGAAACTATATTCACAGTCAATAAAGGAAAACTTGAAAACAAAACATCCAAATGTACTTCTCCTTTTTTCCGACCAGCACCGGATGGAAAATCTGATCAAAGGCATTGAAGAACGCTTGTTCTCCGCGGAGGACACAGTCTGCCTTGAACGCGCAAATCTTGTGACCGCGGCGTATCGGGCACATTCAACTGAACCGATGCCTATCCGCAGGGCGCTGGCTTTCGGGCATACATTGAAGAACATGTCCCTCGATCTCGAATCCAACCCCGTTTTCGCGGGAAATACGTCGTCAGCTCCGCGCGCATGGATGCTAGTTCCCGAATTCGATCTCCGCGAGGACGCGCAGATTTCATTTGAAAATCCTGCGACAAGAGGGATTCTCGCAGGAAGGATACCTGATGAAATCCTTTCATTCTGGGATTCAAGGAAGTTCGGTGGCACTCCAGGCGGTTCCGCAGGTGTCGGTCATATGGGGCTTGACTTCGACATGATCGTCAACCAGGGTCTCAATGTCATCATCAGGAAAATTGAATCCCTTTTGGATCATGGCTCAGAGGAAAACCGCATGTACCGAAAGGCAATGATCATTGGCTGCCGTGCGGTAATTGCCTGGGCGGGACGGTATGCCGACATGGCGGAAAAACTTGCCATGAAATCAGATGATCCTGTTGTGTCTGCATGTCAGAGGCGCGTGGCCGAAACCTGCCGGCGTGTTCCTGCCGAACCTGCCCGGAACCTGTTCGAAGGCCTGCAGTCAATTGCCCTGGTCCATCTTGCAAGCGTGATCGAAGGACAGGGAATGTCAGTTTCAATCGGGCTGCCGGACCGGGTCTTGTCAAAATTCTCATCCGAGGCTGAAGAAAATACTGTTGAATCAACTTGCCTGATCCGTGCGTTCCTTCTAAAAATTGCCGCAAACAGCTTCCAGGGCCGTGGTTCAAAGACACAGGCGGTTACGATTGGCGGTTCAAATGGAAAACACGACGCATGCAATGCCATTACGCGATTGTTCCTTGATGGATTTTCCAAGACGCCCGTCAATGATCCCCAACTCTTTTTGCGCTGGCATCCGGACCTGGATGAAGATTGCTGGAAGAAGGGGCTCGAGATGCTGGCAAGTGGACGTGCAATGCCGATGCTGGTTAATGACATGCAGGTTGTCCCGGGTCTTGTGGAGGCCGGAGTATCCAAAGATGATGCATGGAATTACTGCATAGTCGGATGCAACGAGCTGGGGATTCCTGGACGATGCTGCCAGTCGGGCTTCTCCGTATGCATGGGATTCAACGATCTTGAGGTGATTGATCGCGTAATCCGCAGTACCAGCTTTGCAAATCCGACGGCATCATCCATTCTTGATGAATATGAGAAAACCGTCTCAGATATTACACGCGACGGCCTTGCGATGCGTTTGAAATGGATGGACAAGCTCGAGGAGACGGCGCCGTTTCCATTCTGCAGCGCATGCTGCCAGGGGCCTGCCGAGTCCGGACAGGATCTGCTCAAGGGCATGAAATATCCAAACATATATGGCCTGTTCGTCCGCGGAACAAGCAACGCTGCAAATGTGCTCGCTGCTATCGATGATCTCGTGACCAGACGGAAAGAATACAAGTTGCCTGAACTTCTTGAATCAATTGGTTCCAGGGATCCCCATACTCTTGCGGAAATCGCAAAATCTCCGAAATGGGGAAATGATGACGATTCCGCCGACCAGCTCTGTCTGGAACTGAACAGACGGCGTGACAGAGCATTGCGCCTGCTCGCGAAAGAGTCGGGCCTTCCGCCTTTCCCAGTTTGCCATGTAGTGCGTTCACTGCACCATCTTGACGGGATGCGCATCGGAAACACCTTGGATGGCCGTGAAGCAGGATCGCCGGTCGCCGACAGCATTGGATCCGTACTTGGCACGCAGACAGAAGGTCCGACTGCATTGCTCAACAGCGTCGCAAAAATCGACGCTTCAAGGTTTTTTGCCGGCATATATAACCTCAATATCACTTTGCCATCATCTCCAGACAATCCTGGTCTGCTCCGCTGCCTTACCGAGGCCTTCTTCAAAAAAGGCGGACAGGAGATCCAGATAAATGTCTTTGATGCGGCAAGGCTCAGGGAGGCGCAGATCCATCCGGAACTTTTCCGCGACCTGATCGTCAGGATCTCCGGCTTCAACGCGCGGTTTATCGAGTTGTCAAAGGCCGAACAGGACGAGTTGATCCGGCGCGCCGAAAATGCCAATACCACAGGCAAGATGCCTGTGCTACATTAAAGAAAGAGAAAAATGAAGACAAAACACCTGAATGTACTTCTCCTTTTTTCCGACCAGCACCGGGCGGACGTGCTCGGATGCGAAAATCATTCCGACGTAAGCACGCCAAACCTTGATCAGCTTGCAAAGGAAGGGATACGCTTCGAAAGGGCCTACTGCCAGGATGGCGTATGCGTGCCCTCGCGTTGCTCGTTCATTTCCGGGCTTTATCCGAGAACTCTTGGATGTCTGGACAATGGTGACCGCAGTCCGATGATGGACAAAGTTGTTTCCATGCAAAAGATGTTCCAGTCGAATAATTATTTGACAGCTGCATTCGGCAAGAGGCACCTCTTTCAGGCGTGCGATGAGGGGTGGGACATCAAGAAGAGCCATCTCATCGAGGAGCATGACGAAGAAAACTACATGAAATGGGTGAAGGAGAAAGGTTACGGTAGGGAATTCGCCCGTGACTGGGCTGCGGAATGGGGCGGCAGCCATCCGGAGGGGCCGGAAGGCGCCGGGGAGTTCCAGGTGTCTTCGATGTGCGCCAGGCCGACGCTTCTTCCGGAAGACATGACAGCGGAAGCATACACGAGGAAGGAAACTGTTGAGCTTCTCGAAAAATGTTCGAAGTCGGATCGCCCGTTCTTCATCTTTTCCTCTTTCCTCCGTCCCCACCAGCCATATACTCCGCTCCGCAAGTATTATGATCTTTTCGACCGGAGCCATTGGGGAAAGGGAAGGATCATGGGCGAAGGGATGGCAAAACCACCAGCGTTCGATCAGCCACCGGAAGACCTTCCTCCCCTGCTAAGGGAGCGAATGGAAAAGACAAACATTCCCTGGAACCACAGGCCGGCGCACGAGGACCAGCAGATATTCCGTGATGCGATTGCGGCATATTATGCCGGAGTCATGGAAATTGACACGTGCATCGGGCAGATAATGGAGGCCTTGGAAAGGCTCGGACTTAAGGAAAATACTATCGTCATCTACACCTCCGACCATGGAGAATTCGCCGGTGGCCACGGTATCATGGAGAAGATCGCATCGGGTCACAACGTCTACGAGGACACTCTCCGGATCCCCATGATGATCAGTTGTCCGGCAATACTGCGACATGGGATTGTCAGCAAAGACCTGGTGGAGCTTGTAGATTTATATCCTACGCTGATGGACCTGTGCTCATGCGGAAGTCCTTCAGGCATGCAGAAACTCCAGGGGCGATCTCTTTCCGCCCATCTCAAGGGAGGAAGTCCTGTCGGCAGGAAATTTGCAGTTTCCGAGAACTGGTCGCAGGCGGCAGTCATCACAGACCGCTACAAGCTGGGGATCTGGCTGGAGCCTGCAAAGAAGGGAGCTGCCGACTACCGGAGCTGGGGGAACATGCTTTTCGACAGGAAGATGGATCCCTGGGAGTTGAAGAATTGTCATTCGGATGAAAATCTTTCCGAAATTAAAGATGAACTGGGCATGATGTATGAGGAATGGAAAAGGATCTCGGAATATTAGCCACTGAACACGCAGATGACACAGAAAATAAACTGATAAATGAGGCGATTTTGCAATTGCCTCAAATGAAATACCTTTTATATTCATCTTTAACGCCTTTTTAGTCTTTTCCTTTCCACAAAATAGATTTTTTCTATGTTGTTGTTGCTTTACAACTTTTGTTGTGCTATCATTACAACAAAAGGGAGATAAACCATGAAAAGCAAAGGGAAAAAACCGTCTTTTGGTTCTTTTTTCAAGGAGCAAAGAACAACAAAGAGAATCACGCTGAGGGAATTCTGCGAGCTTGCCGATGCCGATCCGGGGAACATCAGCAAAATAGAAAGGGGGGTATGGCCTCCTCCACAGGACCGCAAAATCCTCGAAAGATATGCAAAAGCCATGAATATCGAGAAAGCCTCAGACGACTGGTTTAAATTTTTTGATCTTGCCGCCGCTGATCGTGGAATTATTCCCCAAGACATCATGAATGACGAAGAGGTCGTAAATATGTTGCCGGTCTTTTTCAGAACTTTGCGCAGGGAAAAACCAACACAGAAGGACATGGAGAAACTCGTTGAAAAACTCAGGAGGGCATAACGAATGCCCAAGTTTCCCAAACGAGCAGCACTTAGCTGGGTGGAAATCTCACGAAAAGCCAAGGCTTTTTGCGATGAATATGGTCTTGCAGAAAGGGACTATCCTCTTGACATTGAAGAAATAATAGAGTTTGATCTCGGTATTGAGATCCGCTTTTCCTATGGGGTCCACGATGATTTTGGTTCCCCGGCACAAATATGCCCTGGCATCGGAAAACCTATTATAATCGCGGATTATGATCAGTATCGTGCCAATTCCCCTTATTATCGTTACTCGCTGGCTCACGAAATAGGCCATTATATTCTGCATAAAAGCTGGTTGGATGAAATTGGAAGGCAGATTGATTCCATCGAGACTCAGCTCAAGAAACTTGATGAAAAAAGCAGGAACTTGAACATCGAGGACATTCTTCCATATCTTGCCGTACCAGTGTCAAAACATTTTGGAATGAGCAATTCGGCAGCCCAGGCCAGAATAAGGAAAAGTGCGAAATGGAAAGAGTTCTGTAGTTAAGATATATCATTTTTCCTTATAGAATTGCGCTGTTACATATTTTATAATCACAGTCATATCCTTATCAATCAATACACCAAGCACCCGTGTTATTTTATACCAGTTTTGGTCTAATTTGACTTGAAATTGATTTCGCTGTCATGTAGCTTGCCTCAAATACGGGGAGATTCCATGAGGCGCAGCAAGCATATCACTGCGGCTGAAAGACTGATCAGGAGGATCCAGAACGGAGACTTCTATGTGCGCGGCATCCCCTCCGAACGCGAACTCGCCGAGGAGATAGGCGTCAGCAGGATGACCGCCCGCAAGGTCGTGAAGAAACTCCTTGACGATGGACATCTTTCCCGTCTGCCCAACGGACGCCTCCAGATCCGCAACGGAAACTCCAGACCGCAGATCGCCCTCCTCGCCTCGGCATATCCTTCGACCGAAACCGAAGGATGGAACATCAGCCTTTCAAAGCTCTCCAGGGAATTCGGCTTCCTTCTCAGGCCGGTCTATTACTACCACAACGACGATCCGGTCATCAAAAGCACAATAGAACATTTCGACTGCACTTTCTTCCTTCCGTCATGCCCTCCGGAAAATCTGGCGCCCGAACTCAAGAAAACAGGAAAGCCATTTTTCATACTGAACAGCGACTGGAGCAGTTCCGACGTACCGTCAATACTCCTGTTCCCTCCTTTCTTCGTGAACAAGCTCCTGGACCATCTCTCATCCCTCGGACACAGGCGGATCGACTGCCTGAACGTCCAGCCCGGCTCAGATGTCATATCCGACCGAATTGGACAATGGAAATCCTGGATCGACGAACATGGATTCAAAGGCAGGCTCTTCAACGAACCGGTAAAGGAGTATTCCGATCCGTATCCGGCGGCATACGGAATCATTGACAGATTGATCCGCAGAGGAAAATTTGACACCAAGGCGTTGCTCTGCATCTCCGAACCTGCGGCTCTCGCTGCGATGTGCGCAATGATCGACCATGGGATACGGCCCGGCAGGGATGTCGCCGTCTGCGTCGCCGGTACAGGCATGCATCCCGAATCCTTCAGGCCTAGCCTGACTTCGCTGAAGGGCGTCGATCCAGTCCCGTTCCTTGTCACATGCATCAAATGGATCATGAAGAAGAAATCCAAATGGACTGGGCCGCTACTTCTCCAGCCTGACAACATTGAAGTCTCCGTCCACCAGTCGACAGTTCCTGAAATTCTAAATAAGTCAAAACTAAAAATCAAATAGAAGGAGGAGTTATGAAAAGATCATTGGCGGGAAAATCCTGGAGACTGAGTCTTACGGCACTGGCGACTATTATGTTAACTTTATCTTCCAGCCTTTTCTCCCAGGACAAGGCCGCAGCTCCAACATCTGTTTCTGCACTTCCTTCGAACACAGGTCCGTTCGGCATCGCCTCCGGAGCCGAATGGTCGAAGGACTATCCGAAATTCAATCCTCTTTTGAACCAGGCCGGCGTCAGATGGATCCGCTATTTTCCCGAATGGCAGACAATACAGCCGAAGAAAGGTGAATGGAGCTGGAGCTGGGCGGACGCATTCGTGGCCGACGCAACCAAGAACAACATACACGTCACCGGCTGTTTTGGGTATTTCGCACCATGGGCGTCGGCAGACGGCGGCACGCGCAAAGGTCCGGTGAAGGACATACAGTTCTGGAAGGATTACGTAAGCGGATCAATGACACGGTACCAGAAGGAGATCAAGACCTGGGAGGTCTGGAACGAGTTCAACGGAAGTTTCTACCAGGGCATCAACAAGCCGAAGGAGTATGCCGCCCTGGTGGTTGCCGCATACGACGAAGCCAAAAAGATCAGCCCCGACATCAAGATCGGGATGAGCTGCGCAAATTTCGATCTCGGATTCTTTGACGCCGCGATCAAGGAAGGAGCCGGAGGCCACTTTGATTTCATCGCCGTACATCCCTACGAAAATCTCGGAGCTGTGATGGGAGACGGTGCGGAATCGGGTTTCCTGAGCATGGCCGACAGCATCAGGAAAATGCTCTCCGACAACAAGCAGAAGGCCGACATGCCGTTGTGGATCACTGAAATAGGTTATCAGGCACCGATCAAGCCTAATCCGGAAAAGGACGCGCTCCAGGCCGAAGCCATAGTCAAAGCATACATCCTCTCATCCGCGCAGGGATTTGAACGACTTTGCTGGTTCGAGGCGCGCGGTCCGGCGTATGGACATGGGACTGATCACGGGATCATAAGGGAGGACTGGACGCTCAGGCCCGCATATGACGCTCTCAAGACAATGACAGGCCTCCTCGGCGAATCTCCGAAATATCTCGGCTGGCTCAACATGGAGAAGAACGGATATGGTTTCGCTTTCCAAGGAAAAGACACAAAAGTTCTCGCAACTTGGTCTCCTCCGGGCGCAACGAACAAGATCAAATTCGAATCTCCTGTAAAAATCATAGACTTGACCGGCAAGACAACGACTCTTGATGCTGGAAAGGAATTTGATCTGACAAGAATGCCTGTATTCATAATCGATCTTCCGAAGAAACTTGCGGATCTCGCAGAAAGCCAGATCAAAAAACCTTTCCCATGGGGGACGGACTACAGCAAAGTTGACACGGCATCCTGCAAGCTTGGTGCCACCAACGATGACAAAGGTATCAAGCAGGTGAGGATGGAGACGACGGCCGTCGAGAACGGGCTTACGGAGACCTGGCGCCGTTCGAACTTCAAGATCGGCGGGGAAGGACGCTACATCTATTTCCGCGTAGATCCTACGTTTGCTTCGTTCGGTTCCAAGGATCTGGAAATCACCATCGTCGCACGCCGGACCGCGCCTGACAAGAAAGCCGTCATCAGCCTGCTCTATGAATCATTGAAGGGATACAAGGGCGCGCCAGGAGGAAATTTTGAAATTCCTGCAGACGACCAATGGCATGAGAATACATGGAAGGTGAACGATGCCAATTTCGTCGGCGGATGGGGATGGAACTTCCGCACCGAGGCGACCGGATCCCCGAACGAATTCTTCATCAAGGAGGCAAGAGTGAAGAAATCAGCACTGGCAAATACTATGACGCCAGCTTCAGCTCCAGTATCCGACAAAAAATAAGAATATGTTACATTATGGAAAAAGAAAAGAAACACACATCTGATAATTTTACACTAATAGAATTATTGGTCGCCGTGCCCGCCAAAGGGATTTTCGATTGCCGATTTTACAATCAAAAATCAAAACCCAAAAATGCATTCACTTTGATTGAATTGCTAGTCGTAATTGCGATAGTCGCAATTTTGCTCGCGCTTCTCCTGCCGGCTCTCCAGACGGCCAAGGAATTAGCCAAGAGCGTATCCTGCATGAGCAATCAAAAACAACTTGGTTTGATAGTAATGATATACGGAACCGATCATAGTGGAGTAATACCGCAAGGAACTACAAGCGGTCCCGGACAGCCCCGGTGGTGGTACTATTTTTATCAAAATGCACCCTACACGGAAGCCAGCACTACGAAGCTGAGATGCCCCAGCAATGATCCAAGAGATCATGGCTTCAGCGGTCCTAACTACGCGATGATCCATCCTGGCAAGCCGTCTGCCATAAACGATACAACTGTCGGATTCGAAGGGGACCCTACAAATCCCCCCGATGACGCCAAGTTCCTTGGGATATATCTCGCGAATATCGAGCAACCTGCTACTTACATTATGGCAAGCGATTCCGCTGTACAGGCAGGAACCAATCCCGTTCTAAGTGAACCTAAAGCTCCGGATGCAGGAACCAGCATTAATCCGAATGGCATGCAAAACCGCGGTGGATGTATTGACCGCGTATGGATAGGACATCGCAACATGGCCAACGAGATCTTCATGGACGGACATGTGCAATCGTGTAATGGCAATGATTTGAATAAACTTGGAGTCCAATATTATTGGGATACAAGAGGACTTCTTCACAACTGAAGGGAGAACATGAAAAACGATCATTCATTTGATTTCCATCGTCTGGACCGCCGGGATTTCCTGAAGGCGGGTATCGGGACTCTTGGCGGGCTGGGAGTGATTTTGATGCTGCCAGCAGTAGTCAGAGGGGCCGAGGACTCGGCAATAAAAGGACGCAAGCCCAACATAATCTTCATCCTGACCGACGACCAGGGCTACGGAGACCTCTCCTGCCACGGCAACCCTCTGCTTAAGACGCCGAACATAGACAAGCTCTATTCGGAAAGCGTGCGATTCACCGATTTCCAGGTCAGTCCTCTCTGTTCTCCGACCCGCTGCGCGCTGATGACAGGCCGTCATGAATACCGTTCCGGCGTGCATAACACCCGCGGACCAGGCCAGAACATGGATATCAAGGCAACGACCATTGCTCAGGTGCTCAAGTCCGCCGGATATTCCACCGGCATCTTCGGCAAATGGCATCTTGGTGCGGAACCGGAATACCAGCCATGGAAGCGCGGCTTCGACGTGGCTCTTTCATTTTCCACCGGCATGATCGGAGAAGGCTCACCCTCCGGCATGAATCTCTTCGACGGCAACTTGTGGCGGAATGGCAAGAGCGAGAAGACCAAGGGCTTCTGCACCGATGTTTTCTTCGAGGAGGCAAAGAAATGGATTGCAGACATAAAGGGAAAAGGGCCTTTCTTCGCCTACATCCCGACAAACGCCCCGCATACACCGTTGGACTGCCCAGAGGAGTTCATTAAGCCGTATCAGGGAAAGGCGCCGACGGAAAACATGGCCAAATACTTCGGCATGATCGCAAATATCGATGCCAACGTCGGAAAGCTCATGGCCCAGCTGAAGGAATGGAAGATAGACAACGACACGCTTGTAATCTTCATGACCGACAATGGTGCCTCAAACCATTTCAAGGACAAGCCCAGCCCCGTTGCATTTTACAATGCTGGAATGAAAGGATCAAAGGGCTCGGTCGAAGAGGGAGGCACGCGGGTGCCGTCGTTCTGGCGCCTGCCGGGCGAATTCAAGGGCGGTGTCGACGTGGACCGCCTCACCTCCAACATCGATGTCTTTCCGACGTTGGCAGAAATGGCTGGCGCTAAAATTCCGGCGGATCTCAAACTTGACGGCCGCAGTCTCGTACCCCTGCTCAAGAATCCGAAGTCCGACTGGACAGACCGTTTCGTATTCATCCACGAAAGCAACTGGGGTGGAAATCCTGCTGACCACAAGGCAACTGGTTTTGCCGTGCGCAATGACCGTTTCCGTCTGGTCGGCAACAAGGAGCTCTTTGATGTAAAAGCCGACCGTGGCCAGACGAAGAATGTATATGATGCCAATACCCAGGTTGCAAACAAGATGAAGGAGGCCTACGACAAATGGTGGGAGGAAGTCCTGCCGCCGCTCCAGGAGAATGCAAAAGGGGATGAGGCTGACGAGAAACAAGACAAATCAAAAAAGAAAAACAAGAAGGAGAAATAATTTTTACTTTTCGCTTCCGAAAAGGAAAAATTATAAAATGAAGAAACAGGCGGGACGCCTGTTTTACACTCTTGAAAACAATTAAAGATAGGATATTTATGCAAATGAAAAACGCAATTATGATTTCCGCAATGATCCTGCTTTCAGTCATGTCGGCCATGTCCGAGGAACCGCCTGCGAAGGAAGCAGGTGAAGCCAAAACAGCTCCTGCCCTAAAGCCCGATCCCGTGATGAGTCCATTCGGAATCGGCAGCAGCGCTTTGCGCTCGAGAGATCATGTAAAGTGGATGCCGCAGATGGCGGAGATTGGATTGCGAGATCTGCGCGCATGCACCGGCGGATGGGCTGCCGAACCTGAAAAACAGGGTGAATGGTCCTGGACGACCATCGACGACAGGATTGCATATCTGGAAAGCATCGGAGTCACATGCGGAATCATATTGAACGGTCTTCCGAAATGGAATACAAAGGATCAGAAGGGCGGTCTTCCCCTGAACAGCCTTCCGGAGTGGGGCGAGATGGTCGGCAAAGTAGCTGAGCACACCAAAGGCAGGGTGAAATATTTCGAGGTCTGGAATGAACCGCCGAACGGCACCAAGAACGCCCCTGCCTCGGATTATGCCAAAGTTGTGATCGCCACCTATGACGCTGCAAAGAAGTCAAATCCCGACGCCCTAGTCGGCATGGCTGCGAAATCCGCACATATCTCGTACCTTGATCAGGCGATCAAGGCCGGAGCAAAAGGACACTACGACTACATCACACTGCATCCCTACGAGATTCTGGGAACAATCGTGAAACATCCCGGCACCGAACCAATGTATATGAGCATCGCCCCAACCGTAAGGAAAATGCTGGCCGCCCAGGATCCGACCAAGGTCAACATCCCCATCATCCTGACGGAAATCGGATTTGATACCAAGCACGGCAACGACAACCAGACCCGCGCCGTGATCATGGCATACACAATGGGAATCGCGCAAGGCCTCGCCTGCATCCAGTGGTTCGAGGGCATGGACGGTGACAGCGGGCCACTGGGCTTGATAGATGTCAAAGCCAAGCCACGTCCAGCATACCACGCCCTTGGCCGGCTTGTCCAGCAGATTGGAAGACATCCGAACTATATTGGTTGGATTATGCTGAACGAGAAGCATTATGGATTTATCTTCCAGGGTGAAAAAGGACCTGTTCTTGTAACATGGGCTGCATCTTCGAAACCAGATGAAATAGATTTTGGACAGAATGTCCAGATCATCGATCCGCCGACGGGAAAGACTACCGATGCTGCCAAGTACAAACTGAGCATGGCTCCAATCTTTGTAACCGGCATACCTGACAAACTTGTAACTCAGGCGAAGGAGAACAAGGTCAAGCCGTTCCCATGGGGTGGCGACTACAGCGGCGCGAAGTCGGTCTCGGTCACCTTCACAGACAAGTACGTCGAGAAGGGACTGCATACCATGGCAGCTGACACCATCGCCGCGGATGTGGTCGCCTACGGCGGCAACGCCAGGGCCGGCGAGGTTCCAAAGGGCGGCAACGTGTTCTACGTCGATCCCAACTTCCTCTCCTATACCACGTGCCCGATCGAGATCACCGCCGTCGTCAAACGCAATGAGAAGAACGATCCAGCCAAGCTGACCCTCGAATACGAGTCGACCACCGGCAACGGCTACAAGAAGCCGGAGCCTTACGAGATACCGGAGAACAAGGAATGGAACACCGCGACCTGGAAGATCGACGATGCGCAGTTCGTCGGAACCTGGGCATTCAACTTCCGTTTCAACGCCGGCAAGTTCCTCGTCCAAAGCGTGACGGTGACGAAATTGGATAAGTAAATGTACCACAGGCATCCTGCCTGTATCGGAGCGCCGGCGTCTCGCCGGCAATAATTACTGCACAGGCAAGATGCCTGTGCTACATTAAAGGAATACAATGAAAATCAGACCAAACATAATATTCATCCTCGCCGATGACATGGGTTATGGCGACATGAGCAAGTTCAACGGCGGGCTCAGCCAGACCCCAGTATTGGATTCTCTTGCCGATGAGGGAATCTGCCTGACACAACACTACGCTGCATCGCCTGTCTGCAACCCTTCGCGTGCCAGCCTGCTGACTGGCCGTTATCCGCATCGCACAGGCAGCATCGACACATTCGACCATCTCGGATGCGAGAGGCTGTCCCTGCGCGAACGCACTGTTGCGGATATCCTCAAGAATGCAGGATATGCCACCGGCCTCGTCGGCAAATTTCACAATGGTACGATTGGAGATCAATACCACCCGAACAGGCGCGGATTCGACGAGTTCTTCGGTTTCCGCGGTGGCTGGCAGTATTATTTCGAACCTCGCATAGAATGCAATGGAACTCCTCTCCGTCCCAAAGGTAAATATCTGACGGATCTTCTCACTGACGAGGCAATTGATTTTGTGAAACGCCACAAGGCCGAACCGTTTTTCCTGCATCTGGCATATAACTGTCCTCACTTCCCGATCGAAGCTCCGGAAGAGGACGTGAAACCCTTCGCCGAGAGCGGAAAATTCAATAAAGGCGTCAGCAAACTATACGGAATGATCCGCAATATGGACCGCAACATCGGACGTCTCCTCGAGGAGCTGAAACGTCTCGGGCTCAGCGACAACACAATTGTAATGTTCACCAGCGACAACGGTCCGGATTTCGGAGGACATTCTGAAGAATTCTCGCTCCGCCGTTTCAACTGCAACTTCAATGGTTCAAAAGGAACTACATATGAAGGGGGCATACGCCTACCGATGATCATGCGCTGGCCCGAAGGTCTGCCCGGACGAAAAAACATTGATTCGATGATGCATCTGACCGACTGGTTGCCGACATTGCTTGCAATGGCGGGAGTTGAAGTTCCAAAAGACAATTTGCCTTTGGACGGATGGAACAACCTTCCTGTATTGCGCGGGGAAAACGGAAAAACCAACACGCGACGGTTCTGGCAGTGGAACCGCTACTATCCGTATATCGGTTCCAACGCAGCAATGCGCGATGGCGACTGGAAGCTGGTTCAACCTCGTTCACCGCAGACATATCGCGACAATGACGGCAAGCTCGACCAGCAGCTCCGCCAGAATCCGGAAACATTCAAGGAGATCCTGCCTGTACAGCCGAGATCATTCTTCTCGTACGGCCCTCCCCTGCCCGCGGAACTTTACAATTTGAAGGACGATCCAGAGGAAAAGAACAATCTCGCGGAAAAGGAAGCGGACAAGCTGAGACGCATGCTCTGCGATCTTGAGAAATGGTTTGAAGATGTCGAAGCGGACAGGAGACAATGCGTTGACGCGGTATTCAAATAAATAATGTAACACAGGCTTCCAGCCTATCTTTAACGAGAAAGAAACAGGCGAGACGCCTGTTCTACACTCTTAAAGACAAATTATGAAGATATAATAAAAGCATGACTAATTCTCAATTAAGAAAAGAATGTAGGACAGGCGTCTCGCCTGTCATTAACGAAACAGAAACAGGCCGGAGGCCTGTTCCACACTCTTTCAATCCCTTCTCTCCATCCTTGCCTATAGAATCAAGCCATCGCCATCTTCCACACTGGGATCAGGAAGACAGAACTTATTTTGTTACATTTAGGCTTGCCGACTCATTGCCCATGGAAAAGCTGAATACGCTTGGCAAACAAAGGGAGGGATGGCTACTTCTAAATCCGGAACCTTGGAATGAGATACAACTGAAGGAATACTCAAGACTGTTTTCAGAGAAAATCGACAAATGGCTTGATGCAGGAAGCGGCTCGTGCATGCTTGCCAACCCTTCCTTATCTGAAATAGTCGAAAGGGCCTTGCTGCATTTTGACGGAGAAAGGTACGTTGTTGATGATTATGTCATTATGCCAAATCATGTTCACCTTTTGATTTCACCCAGCGGAAAACATGATCTGGATAAAATTCTTCACAGCTTGAAATCCTTCACATCCCATGAAATCAATAGGAAGTTAAATCGGACAGGCACATTATGGATGGATGAATCCTATGATCATATTGTCCGGAGTCTTGAACAATTGGAATTTTATCGCAATTACATAAGGGAAAATCCGGCAAAAGCACATTTGAGCATTGGAAAATATAGGATGAAAGAATGTAGTACAGGCGTCTCGCCTGTAATTAATCAAGAGACAGGCCAGAGGCCTGTGGATAAGGAGTGTAAGACAGGCGTCTCGCCTGTAATTAATCAAGAGACAGGCCAGAGGCCTGTGGATAAGGAGTGTAAGACAGGCGTCTCGCCTGTAATTAATCAAGAGACAGGCCAGAGGCCTGTCCTACACTCTTAAAGACAAAAAGGAGCCATGACATGAGCAAGAAACCAAACATACTGATGATTTGTTCGGATCAGCATACTGCCCGAGTTACTGGCTGTTATGGCGATCAAATCGTGGAGACTCCCAATCTCAATGCACTTGCCGCGGAAGGATGCCGCTTCGATTCCTTCTACTGCAACAATCCGATCTGCGTGCCGTCACGGATGAGCTTCATGACAGGCCGCTATTCATTCAAATGCGAATCCATCGGCAACCAGACCATGCTTGACAGCCGGTACCCCACTCTTGCGCATATCGCTGTCCGTGGCGGATATCATGCGACGCTCTGCGGCAAGATGCACTTCAACGGCCCCGACCAGCGCCATGGTTTCCTCGAATTGCTCCTCGGATCGAATTCCTCACTTGGGATCTACAACGGCATTGACCGCCCGTCGAAGGGTCCTCTAGGCAAATATTCGCTCGGAAACTGCTCAAGGCCAGACCCGCTCTTCTATGTCGGAGCCGGAGAGAACCAGATGGCTGGTTATGATGATGAAGTAACTGCAAGGACGGTAAAATGGATGAAGAAATATGCGGAAACCCCCGATGCCCCTCCTTTCTTTTTCGTAGCAGGCTTCATGCTTCCACATTGCCCGTATATCGGGGCTCCCAGGCTTTATAGGAAATATAAGGACAAGGTCAGGGCCGCAAAACTTACACGCGAACAGCTTGATGCCCTGCACCCACACCACAAGGACTACCGGAAATACATCCTCCTGGACGAAATACCCTGGAAGAACCTCGACAAGGCCACTGCCGCCTATTACGCCATGACCGAGCAGCTGGACCAGAATATCGGAATGATCTTCAATGCTCTCAGGAAGAACGGACTCTGGGAAAACACTATAATCCTCTATTTCGCCGACCACGGTGAAATGCTCAATTACCATGGTCTCTGGCACAAGGAAAGCTTCTACGAAGATTCGGCCCGCGTCCCGATGATAGTCAGGCATCCTAAAATTAAGCTTGCAAAGACATCGCCGGTACACCATTCGCTTGTGGATCTCATGCCGACCCTCTGCGAGCTTGTCGGCGTCAAACCACCGCCGGGAATCGATGGAGTCTCGATGATCCCCGCATTGAAAGGTGCCACTCCCGACCTTGCCGCCAAGTCGGAAACATACACGTTCTGGGCGACGCACAAGCCAGGCCTGAGTTCCAACCGCATGGTCAGGAAAGGCCCATGGAAGCTCTGTTACTATGGAGCCTACGACTCATACCAGCTCTTCAACCTCGACGAAGATCCCGAGGAACACAATGATCTCGCGAAGTCACCGAAACACAGGACCGTGATAAGAAAACTGTCGAAGCTGATCTTCTCCGACGGCTGGTCTGCGAATATCGCAAAAGAGATACAAGAGAGGCTCACTTCCTGCTTCCATCCCGAGAACATGAAGGCATACCGCGACGTGCTGCATGACGGCGCCCTGAAAAATGATCCGCTGCCTATAGAATGCCCGGACTACTGGGAGGGAAGCAGGAAGATATTCAACACATTGGAGGAATAAAGAATGTACAACAGGCGTACTTCGACAGGCTCAGTACAAGGCGCGCCTGTATTAAAAGAATGTAGGACAGGCGTCTCGCCTGTACCACATTGATAATAGGAAAATACCTATGACATCCCGCGAAAGATTTTTCTCCGCAATGAAACATAAACAGGCCGACAGAATCCCCTTCGACATCGGTGGCACATGCCTGACTGGCATGCGTCCGGAATGCCAAAAGGCGCTCATGGATTTCCTCGGAAAAGATGGGGGATATGTGATGGCTCCGGCGCATGAGATCCAGAAGGACATCCCTGCGGAGAATATCGTGGCATGGGTGGAGACGGTAAAAAGCGTAAGAAAAGAATGTAGGACAGGCGTCCCGCCTGTCATTAACGAGACAGAAACAGGCGAGACGCCTGTTCTACACTCTTAAAGACAAGAAAAGAAGGAAAAGCAATGCGCATACACATGGTTCCGAATTCCCACATCGATCCTGTCTGGTTGTGGGACAAATACGAAGGCATCGACGAGGTATTGAACACTTTCCGTTCTGCATGCAACAGGATGGATGAATTTCCGGCCCTCACTTTTTCCGCGAGCTCCCTGCAGTTCTATGAATGGATCATGAAATATGACAGGAAACTGTTCAAGCGCATCAGGCATAGGATCGATGAAGGCCGATGGGAGGTCTGCGGCGGCTGGTGGATCGAGCCAGATACAAACCTTCCTCTTGAATCGAGCTTCCTCAAGCACGCCGAAATCTCTGCGAAGTTCGCAGACAGGCATCTCGGTGTTAAAATCGTGACGGCATATGTCCCCGACACCTTCGGCCATCCTGCGACACTTCCGAAGATCCTTGCTGAAACAGGATTCAAGTATTTCATCTTCTGCAGGCCCGGCCTGCAGGAGAAGCCGGATCTGCCATCAAACCTTTTCCACTGGGAGTATGAAGGTCACAGCGTGCTCGCATACCGTCTCAAGCACCATTACGGTCAGTGGGGCTGGAGGCCAAAAGAAGAGATACTTTCCATGCTCGATGACGAGGAATACAAAAAGCAGAAGACTAACTGTTATCTGTTCGGTGTCGGAGACCACGGCGGCGGTCCCAGCATCGACGAGATCAAGTTCTACAATAAATACATGGAGGGCCGTCCAAAGGGTGACATGGGATATTCCACCTGTAATAATTTTCTCAGCGAGGCTGAAAAAATTATAAAGAAGATACCAAAATACTCAGGAGACCTGCACTTTCATGCGATCGGATGTTACTCAGTGATGCGTGACGTAAAGAATGCGATGCGCAACAGCGAGCATGCACTGTCATATGCGGCGCGCGCCCTCAAGATGAACGGCAAGAAGGACGACTGTCTGGATGAGACCTGGAAGACGACACTCTTCAACCAGTTCCATGACATCCTGCCAGGCTCATGCGCTCCTGCAGCCGCAGAAAACGCCAAGGGGGAACTAAAAGGAGTAGAGAGCGCCTGCAAGGACACTGCTTATTCCGCGCTCAAGTCAATTTCGCAAAAGAAGAAGCCTAAGGTGAAGGAGGGCGAATTCAGGATATTCAACACTCTTCCGTTTGAAGTGACAGCCCCCCTCTCCATCGAGTCGATGGTCTATTTCCGTGAGAACGCGGCGTTCAAGGATGCCAAGGGGAGCCTAATCGAGATCCAGGAGGTTCTTCCAAGCGTGCGTTGCGCAAACCGCAGGTGGGAGTTTGTCGACACCCTGCCAGCTAAAGACTTCAAGTCATATCATTTCGACAACAGCAAGATCGTCGAAAGGCCGAAGTCCGATTCGGTGCACTTCCAGCCGGGAAATCCTCACCTTTTGCGCAAGCAAATTATAAAGAATCTCCATCCTGCACGGAAAGCGGGGGATTTTATAGGCTATAGCCTCTTGCATGAGGGTGCGACAGGATGGACATCTGGAGATTCTTTATCATCTGTGAAGTTTCTTGTCCTCGACGACAAGTCCGACACCTGGGGGCACGGGATCAGCAAGTATGATTCCGTAGAAGGTGAATTTAAATTGGAATCCACGTCTGTGATGACAGGCTCCGTAACAGGAAAGCTATGCCAGAAATTCACCTATGGCAAGGCAAGCCTTGATATTATCTACTCGACATATTCCAGAATTCCCGGTGTTTATGCCGACATCAAAGTCAAATGGGCGGAGCACCGGAAGATATTGAAAATGGAAATCCATCCTGAGAAGGCCAACTCCCCTCTCCTGCACATGCAATGTGCGGGAGGTTCTGCCAGACGCGCAGCGGATGGCAGTGAACTCCCAATGCACCACTGGTCATGGATGCCGGCCGCTGACAAAGGAATGGCCATTTTCCAGAAAGGCGCATTTGCCTGTGACTGTCTTAATGGACGGTTCCGCCTGACACTTGTTCGTTCAAGCCTTTACGGATTCCACGATCCGGCAAGGCTTGATCCGAATGATCCACAGTTCGACACCGACATGGGGCGCCACAGCTTTAATCTCATAATGCTGCCTTGCCAGAAACTGGATGAAGATTACTTTAACAGGATGTCGGAAATATTGAACGAACCGTTCACGGTGGTGCGGGAATCGTAAAAAGATTGGGTGATTGGATGATTGGATTGATGGCCTGCCCGAGACGAACTCTGGTCGGCCAGGGATGAATGGGAAAACCAATCAAGAACAACAGGAATATTTTGACAGGATAACAGGATTTTCATGATTAATAAGGAAATTTCAAAACTACTTTGGAACGCCGACCTTCCGCCGTCGCTAAGAAGCTATGGCGGGACACGCCAGGTCGGCATAAGAGCCGGTCTGGAGACCGGCGATCCTTTAACAGTAGTTCTGAAATTACCCTTGCAATTTAGTTCATCCTGTCAATCCTGTTATCCTGTCAATTCTATATTGTCTTTGCATATCATTAAAATAGGTAGTTGAGTCATGTCAAAAATTAAGACTTATCTTGGGCTGGACATTGGCGGAACTAAATCCGCGACGATCATCGGGACTTCCGACGGCAAGCTTGGCGAGAGGAACGAATGGCAGTCGAACGCGAAGTCCGGACAGGAGCAGATGATGTCCGCGATAATTGAAAATGCCAGGAAGATGCTCGTGAAATATCCGGAGATCTCGTCTATCGGTGTTTCAATTGGCGGCCCGCTCGATGCGAAAAATGGAATTATCCAGTCACCTCCGAATCTTCCGGGCTGGGACAATATCCCCCTGAAGAAAATCCTTGAAGATAAATTTTCCCTTCCCGTGCATGTGGACCATGATGCCGGTGCATGTGCGCTAGCCGAGTACTACTGGGGCGCCGCAAAGGATCTGCACAGTGTCGTATATCTCACATGCGGGACCGGATTTGGACTGGGGATCGTAATTGATGGAAAAATCTACTATGGCGCGCACGGACACAACTGCGAGATCGGGCATGCGAGATTCGCAGACGACGGTCCGGTGGCGTTCGGGAAGGCTGGAAGCTTCGAATCATACTGCGCAGGTTCATCCCTGGGAAGGATAGCCACCTGGAAATTCCCTTCTGTATGGCCGAAGGCTCCGGCATCCGAAGAGATAGGCAAGCTTGCCGAAGCTTGCCCTTTCGAAGCAATGCAGGTTGTTGAAATAAATGCACACGCAGTCGGAAGGGCATGTTCACTGATAGCCGACATGCTCTATCCTGATGTGATAATTCTTGGAAGCCTGGCGAATCACCTCGGCAAGAAATGGATCGACAAGGTGAAGGATGTCTTCAACGACGAAGTTCTTCCGGATGCCCGCAAAACCTGCAGGATATCGCCTTCGGTACTCGGTAAGAAGCTCCAGGACTATTCCGCGATCGCTGTCGCGCACAGGAGGGAGTAACCGAACCCGAGAAACTGCAAGAAACTTTTACCGGTTAAGTAGGGCGGTCATTCCTGGCCGCCATCTTGTCGGGCTTCCGCCGTCGCAAAGAAGCTATGGCGGACACGGGAAGCACGTACCTACTTAACGCGCCACGGACGGCTACGGAGAGCTGGAAAATCTGCGGCAGGAAGCTTGTTTATGGCAGATCTGAAATTCTATTAATATTCTTATCGGACGATAAATACATAAGGGGAGTAAACAAATATGAAGAAGGCAATCATGATGCTATTTCCTATTTTCATGGCCGGAATGGTCTCCTGCACTACGGTCTATCAGCCGGGGCCGATCCCTTTCAGGAAGAGCCCTCTCAATCCGGAACTTAACCTGCTGATACTGCAGAACCAGCAGATCCTCGTCGGGATCATGCCGGACGTAGGTGCGCATATCGTCCTTTTCAGGACCCATGCCGGTTCGAACGTCCTCCTGTCCGATCCGAAGTTGTGGACGGAGCCTGCGCCGAAGTTCTCAACAGAGAATCCCCCTTTCCTTCCCTACAACGGGCACATCTACTGGGTCGGCCCCCAGAAGGGATGGTGGACACAGCAGGATATGAATCCCGGCAAGAAGAACAAGAAAGACTCATGGCCTCCAGATCCTTATCTGACACTTGACAAGTATGAAGTCGTAGAGAAATCGAATGAATCCGTGAAGCTGAAAAGCCCGGCAAGCCCTGTCAGCGGCCTCCAGATGGTGAAGGAGATCAGCATCAAGGGAAACAAAGTCTTCCTAAAAGTGACGGCGACAAACATCCGTGAAAGCGATGTTTCCTGGGATATCTGGTCTAACACCCGCCTGCCCGGAAACGCCAACGTCTATGTGCCTGTCAGCAAGGAAGGCGGAGTCATAAAAATGGAATTCACTGCATGGACCCCGGATAAGGATAGGATTTATCCCTATGACATAAAGGACGGCTTCCTTAATTACGACATCGAGTCGGTTGCAGCAGACAAGGAACATGTATTCACTTCAAAGACATTCATCTATCCATCGAAGCCCCTCATAGCGGCTTTCAGCAATGACTATCTTCTACTGAAAAGATCATCAGTTGTTCCGAAAAAGGAGATTCACCCGGATCATGCCTTCGTGGAAATATACAAGCTCATCAATGTTCCATGGGCATTGACGGAGATTGAAATGCATGGCGCATTCACGACATTGAAGCCGGGCGAAAGCATCTCCTTCGAGGAAAACCTGGAGCTCATCCCCTGCAAGGCTCTTCCTGGAACCGCTGAAAGGATTGAATTCCTGAAGGAAAATCTGAAGTAAGGGCGCAACCGTTAAGTAGGTACGTGCTTCAGCATGTACCATCTTAATATTCAAGAATGGGACAGGCTAAAGCCCGTCCCTACTTCAAGAAAACGCCTTGTGGCATTGATCCACTTTCGTCAAAGCACTTCAGCGCGACAGGCTACAAGCTTATACAAGACAAATAAAAATCCGCTTAGTAATTATCATGAAGTAAATTCAGCGTCCGCTGAATTTACCGGCGGTGATGCCTGTCATTTTCTTGAAGGAGCGCATGAAATAGAAGACATCCTCGAAGCCGCATTCTTCTGCGGTTTCCTTTATGGATTTCCCCTCGGAAAGCATTTGCTTCGCCCTTGACATCTTCATCGAAAGTATGAACTCCTTCGGGGAATTTCCCGTGTGCGCAATGAAAAGCCTCCTGAAATGCGTCAGGCTGATGTTCGATTCCGCGGCAAGCTTCTCAATCGAATAATCCCTGCTTGGATTTTCACTTATTTTCGCAATGATACGTTCCATTACAAGTTTGTTCTCGGAGAGGACATCTTCTTCCATGGACGCCCTGTGCAGTTCCAGGATCATTTCAATGACAATCCTTTTCCGTTCAAGGATGGAATCCATGTCCTCCCTTCCCTTTATATGGAGCATCGACATGAAAGCCTTCCTGACGGATTCATTTTTATCGCGGAACACCGGTTTCCCGAGATATCCCATCTTGTCGAGTGTTTGCGATTCAGGTCCGCCCCAGACGATCCAGATGCTTTTCCATTCGCCCTTAGGATAATACATGGTCGGAATCCTGGGATAGACAATCATCACATCGCCGGCTCTTACGGACTTCTTTCCTGAGCTTTCCAAAATATAGACCCCCTCGCCCTTCTCGATGTAGACTGCGGCGTAAAGCCCGAGTATCCTGAGCTTGCCCGGATTTGAAGAACTGACGGCCTCGCCTGTCCTGTCCACCCACAGTCCGAGCTCCTTCTCGAATCCGAGAGGGGTCCTGAAGGTTTCAGACCTGAAGATTTCTAATTTATGTGCCATACTCAAAGCAGCCTCTTCTTTAATGTAGGACAGGCGTCTCGCCTGTCGAAGAAAGACAGGCCGGAGGCCTGTCCTACACTCTTAAATAGAATTTAAATGAGCAATCATCATTTAAAAAGAAAGTAGGACAGGCGTACTTCGACAAGCTACTTCGACCTTGCTCAGTACAGGTCAGTACAGGTCCCGCCTGTCGAAAAGAGACAGGCCGGAGGCCTGTCCTACACTCTTTTATTATGGTTGTTTTATCCATATTTATGCTTTTTCCGTCCATTGCCGTTTATACGATACTATAGCATAGTAAGCCAGAAACAAGAAAGATATTTAATATGGACGATAAGTCAATATATAAGAAGCAACCACAGAGTTCACAGAGGGCAATTCTCTGCGCACTCAGAAAACCAAGAAAGATTTTTATAGTATTTAGAGAACACAGAGTTTGGAGCTCCATCGTATCATCTACGGTATTATTCCAATCAAATATCATACTGATTAAATTATCTCTGTGACCTCTGTGGTTGAGTTTTAATGAATGAGGAAATAATAAGGAGAATGGACATGAATGCAAGGCAGAGAGTTCTGGAGACCTATCTATTTGGAAATCCCGACAGGATCCCGCTGAATCCCGGACATGGAAGGAAATCTACCCGTGATACCTGGAGGACGCAAGGCCTTCCCGCAACGGTGAAGGACGGCGACATATATGAATACGCCTACCGCCAGGCCGGTGGAAAGCTCGAATGGCCGAAGGGAGGAAAGGGGTTCGGCGTCAACGAACGCATGATCCCGATGTTCGAGGAAAAGGTCATTGAGAAGAAGGCGGATTCGCAGATTGTCCAGGACTGGAAAGGGAACATCTGCGAGATCGGCAACGAGTTCACCGTCGAATATCTCAGGAACGCAATTGATTTCGTGACGCGCCGCTGGGTAAAGTGTCCTGTCGAGAACCGCGCCGACTGGGAGGACATGAAGAAGCGATATGATGCAAACGATATGTCGAGATTCCCGGAGAACGCCGCGGCACTTGGAAAAGATCTTGCCAGCAGGGATTACTTCCTGCAGATCTCATTTTCCGGACCGTTCTGGCAGCTCCGTGAATGGCTTGGATTCGAGAACCTGTGCACGATGTTCTATGACGATCCGGATTTTGTCAGGGAGATGATTTTCTTCTGGCAGGAGCATGTTTCCGCACTGCTGAGAAACACCTTCAAGAATTTCACTCCGGACTCCGTCCATCTCTCAGAGGACATGGCGTACAAGTGCTTCTCGATGATCTCCCCTGACATGGCGCGTGAATATCTGCTTCCGACTTGGAAGAAATGGGGCGAGATAATTCGCGACGCCGGAGTTCCTGTATATGCGATGGATTCTGACGGATTCATCGGCGAACTGATCCCTCTCTGGATCGAAGCGGGAATAAATGTCTGTGACCCCATCGAAGTCGCGGCCGGGAACGACATAGTTGATTTCAGGAAGAAATTCGGACGTAACATTGCATATTCCGGCGGGGTTGACAAGAGGGCGATGGCCAAGGGTGGAAAATTCATCGAGGATGAGATTAAAAGGATCGAGCCTGTGATCAAGGCCGGCGGATTCATACCGAGCTGCGACCATGGCGTGCCTCACGACGTGTCCTGGCCGAACTTCGTATATTACACAAAACTTCTTTCCAAGAGCACCGGGTGGCTATAAGTAGGTACGCCCTTCAGGGTGTACCATGTATTTACGAACCGAGACAAGCATTCAAACCGAATCAAGATTGGTACACCTTAAAAGGCGTACCTACTTTAAAAAGGAACGCCTATCTTCCGCCGTCGCTAAGAAGCTATGGCGGGACACGCCAGGTCGGGATGGAAGAAGCCGGTCTGGAGACCGGCGCTCCTTTATAGTCACCTGCTTATTTCATTGATGTTTTTTCTGTGTAGTCTGTGTGTTCTGTGGTCATTCTTAAAAGTCTTCTTCGTGTGCTTTGTGGCTTTGTGCGAGATAATATTTACGGATAACATCGAGGTCACATCACCAGTATCCAGCTGGCTCCAGACGTTCAGGCTGGAAGCAACTTACTTATTGAACAAGGGATATCCTATCACGAGGCGGAAGCCCATGTCGTTTCCACGAGCATTAGGAGCGAGCGAACTGCGATCTATTGGTTTGCAACCCCAGTTCTCCAGAACCCATGCCCCTCCACGACGAACACGGTTTGCTCCGGATCCTGCCCCCTCCGGATCTGTTTCGGAATCCTTGGAATATTCTCCCAACCAGTCATTGCACCATTCCCATACATTTCCGCTCATGTCATAGATGCCCAGTTCATTAGGTTTTTTCTTGCCAACCGGATTTGTCTTGCCACCGCAGTTTGCCTTGCACCATGCAGCCTCTTCCAGAACATTTGAACCGCTATAGTCGTAGCCTTTTGCATAATTGCCTCCCCTGGCGGCATATTCCCATTCCGCCTCGGTCGGAAGCCTGAAGACGAGACCCTTGGGCAGGACTTTCCCATGCTTGTCATTCATCTTCTTGCAGAATTCCAAGGCATCAAACCAGGAAAGCTGCTCTACTGGAAGATCCTTGCCATTGAACTTGGAAGGATTTGCCCCCACCACCTTTTCATACTGCTCCTGCGTAACCTCAAATTTCGCCATCCAGAACTGCCTGGTAATACGCACTTCCGTGCGTTCCTTGGAATTTCCCATTGTGAATTTACCTGGTTGAACGGGCACAAGCTCTATCTTTGCACCGCCACCGAGGTCAACTGTAATTTGCTTGTCCGTCATCGCTCCGCTTTTATCCTTCAGGGTTTCCGGTTCGGATTTGAGAATATTCTTGCTTGGATTGGCAGTGACAGGAAGATCGGACAGGACAAGGTTGTCGATGAGAATATATCCTTCACCATGTCCTGAATGGCCCAGTCCGCCGATTCCCAGATACGCAGTGGCGGTGTCTGTAAACGACTTGCTGGTGAAATCATAGGTGCCTTTACTGCCGGAAAGAGATACATCCGAGATAGAACCATTAGCAGTACTCACGGTATAACTGAGGGTTTTGAAAGTCACGGGATCAAAAGCTCCTCCAGTCCACTTTATGCTTTTCCCTTCAGTTCCATTTTCCACAAGAACCAGACTTCCATCAATGGTGAGTTTCAGTCCAGTAAAAGCAGTCATGGGTTTCATCATGCGCCCACCGGGAAGGCCGGAATAGAATCCCAGGAGGACATACTCGCATGATGTGTCGCCGAATCTCAGGTCAGCGCGGACCAGCATCTTGACAGGCTTGACATACGATCCTTTGCTTGCAATGGAAAGACCGGAACTTGCAACATTGTGGAAGGATGCCTGGTTGGGGCTGTCGGGTTTCAAGGCACTTCCCCTGATCCTGATCTCGTATTCCCCATCCCCGGCCACCATCTGCCATTTTGAACCTGTAAGATTGGTCGGAACCGAAGTTCTTTCAGACAACAGCACATTGCAGTTTGCATCAGCGTAATTGAAATCGTCGAAGACGATGATTTTGCCGGGAACGCCCTTGGGGCCTTTACCCGTTGCCGCTACTGGTTTTTCCTTGGGTGCGGCCTTTTCCTTCAGAGTTTCGAGTGCGGAATTCGCGGATTCCGAGAGCTTCGCAAGATCATCCGCTTTTCCAGCTGCGAATTTCGCAGTCTTATGCGCTTCCGGGAAGGACTCAATGGATTTCAAGAAATCGCCGATGTCCTTTTCGGTCATTCTGGAGACGGACTCTGACTTTGCGAGGAGTTTTTCAAAATCCCTTTTAGCGGCAGTTTCAATCCCTCCGGCTTTCATTTCATCTATCTTGTCCTTCAGGGGCTGTGAGAGCATTCCGCAGTTTTCGCAGGATTTCGCGGCATCATCAAGCTTTCCGGCCTTGATCTCGGATATGCCTTTGAAAACTGCTCCGGCAATCGGATTAGCGGCTGAAAGCCGTTTGATCTTTTCATCGCAGCCCAGGTCTTTCACCGCATATTTATTGACAATCATTGCCTTGCCGACGGTCTCTTCGCAGTAGATGCCACCTCCCTCGACTTTTTTTATTTTCAATTTTAACGTCTTGTTTTCAACCCCCATGGAAACTGTGCTTCCAATCTCCTTCTGAAGGCTGGCAAGGATGATCTCATCTGATTTAGAAAGCGGTTCGAGGATGTTCCTCAACTCCGGCACGAGAGACGGTTCTTTTGCGAATTTCGCAGAAGCGGACTTGAAGTCCTCTTTAACAATGTCGGAAGCTATGGAGTCAATCAGTTCGGATTTTTTCCCCTCTAATTCCGCAGTTGCTTTTTCGGCCTGAGTTTTTTTCGCAGCCTCGTCGGCGATACGTTTATCCTCTTCGGCCTTTCTGCGTTTCAGCTCTTCAAAATCGTTTTTCGCTTTTGCGAGTTTCGCAATTTCGGTGTCAGCCATGCTCTCGAACTTCGTGCCCTTGCAGCTTGTCTTTATTTTCTCCAGGTTTGCGATGGCGGTTTCGAAGTTGGATTTGTCCGCGAGCGACTGGTTTGCGGATTTCGCAGCCGCATCCCATAGCTCCTGCTGCTGCTGGCTTTTCTCGAGTTTCGCCGTATCTTCCTCCACCTTCTTCTTTTCCAACTCGGCTTTTTTAGATTCCTCGATCCTGCGGGCATCTTCCTGTCTTTTCTGGTCCTCGGCACGGGACTTTTCAGCTGCAAGCTTGCTGGAATTATTGGCAGCTACAAGCCAGATGACCAGCGCAGCTGCAAGAATCACGATCACAGCAGCGACTCCGATGATCAATGGCAACTTTGAAGACCTTGAAGAATTTGTCCCATCGGGGGGGGTAGCGCGGCCTTCTCCGAATGCAATCTGGCCTTGGGCAGTTTGAACTGCTGCCTTTTACTAATAACCCGGCTGATCTTTTCAGTGTTATTGGTAATGCTCCCGTCGGAAAGCTGTGTGGCAGGCATCTCCCCGTCAAGGACAAGATTTATGTCCTTGATGAGATCATCCCAGCTCAGTTGACGCGCCTCCCTTTTTTTCGCCATCATTATCTGCACCAGGACTTCACACGGCTTGCTTACAGAAGGATTGAGCGAATGCAGGAGCGGCGGCGCATCGGTGAGATGCTTGGTCATGACAGCTATCACATGCTTGGCGTCGAAAGGAACCTTGCCGTCAAGCATGTGGAAGAGTGTCACTCCAAGCGAATACAGATCTGAACGGAAATCAATCTCATCTTCGGCGGAAACCTGCTCCGGGCTGATATAATGCGGCGTGCCCATGATGGTTCCCGCCATGGTCATGGAAGCATCCTCTGAAAGGCTTTTCGAGACACCCATGTCCATCAGCTTCGGTTCACCGTTCTTGTCAAGCATTATGTTTGAAGGCTTGATGTCACGGTGGATCATCTGATAGTTTTTCCAGGCATAGTTCAGTCCGTTCGCAACGGCGCAGATGATCTTCAGGGCTTCCTTCTCGGGAATTTTACCGGCGCGGTGGATCCTGTCCTCAAGAGATTCCCCGTCGACATATGACATTGCAAGATAGTATATGTCTCCGGCGACTCCGGCATCGAAGGCGGTGACGATGTTGTTGTGCTGGAGCCTGCCGCTGTTGCGGACTTCGCGCATGAACTGGTCGACAAACTCAGGATCGCGGGTGAGGTTCGGGGAAAGTATTTTCAGGGCGACCTTGCGGTCCATTCTGGTCTGATGAGCGAGCCATACTTCTCCCATGGCTCCTGCTCCAAGCTTGCGTTCCAGCAGGAATCCGCCGATATCGAGACCTTCATGGAGACCCTGTCTCGGGACCATCAGTGAGGCGCCGCAGCTCGGGCATTGGACTGCGCTGCCCGCCATTCCGGCATCGCATTCGATATTCACATTGCAGTTCGTACAGGTAAAGGAAAGATCCGGCATATCTGATTACCCCCTCAGCACCAATCATTTCAAATAAATACATTATACAATATATATATTCAACACTTTAAATCAAGCATTTTGGAATACAATAAGTTGATGTGTGCTGACTGTCCCGGCTGGGACAGGATGAGAATAGGCAGGGGCTTCAGCCCCTGTTGAATGGATTATA